>ERZ794936.617-NODE-617-length-15574-cov-33.186739_pt1 | contig 15574 bp, 5 predicted proteins | sample MGYA00511083_ERZ794936 | MGnify/ENA primary metagenome ERZ794936 (study PRJEB30137, sample SAMN04331409) | food metagenome | isolation source: Y2 must sample point D1 replicate A | place: Australia: South Australia | collected 2014 ... | reverse complement strand
AGAAGTATCGAAAGAGTATAGAACAAATAGAAGTATCGAAAGAGTAGAGTGAGTGATCTTAATGAATAACAAAATGAATATCAACATCCCGAGAAATATCTCGAGGTTTAGTACAACGAATAAAAATAATTACATAGATTTGATAAAATCAGATGTTTATTTAAATGGAAAATTGGTTATATTGGATAATGAAAATATTGATATTTTTTATGAATATGATAAAGAAACAATGAATACGGAAAATGATATATTGGTATTGGATATGAGTACAAGTATGACTAATACGAGTGTAACTAATAAGGGTGTAGCGAATACGAGTGTAACTAATGCGAATACGAGTGTAACTAATGCGAATGGAGCAAGTGTTAATAATACTACTACAAGTAGTAGTAGTAGTATAAATAAAAATGATGCTCAAGAAAATAAAACCCTGTCAAATGTTAGTGGAAATACAAAAGGAAATACTCCCAGCGAGGAGCAGTTGGATATGGTATTAAGTGAGATTGTTAGTGGATGCGAAAAAAAATACAACATCACCACGATGCAGTTGTCCTTCCCATATACCTTATTGAAAAGATCAAATTTTCAGCTTTCAAAATTGATCGAGTCTACACTCTACCACAACCAGCAAGAACAATTATTGGCCAGCATACGGGACGCAAACATTTTTATTTTTTACGATAACTTCAATGCTGCTAATGGTAACAACAGCAATTCCAACGCATGTCATTGCGATATATCCACTTATCATATCATCAACAAATTCATAACACATTTAGATGCAACACGAAATATTCATAAAAACGAAAATGACAACAATGAGAATAACAATAATGATTACAAAGTTTTTTACCTAAATTATCAATTAGAAAAACACCAGCCATCAAGTCCCGGACTGGAAAGCGAGTATAACGAAAATAATAACCAAGACTCAAATCAAGAACCTCTTCCCAAGCAACCTATTACCACCACAAAAAAAGATGTTTCGGAAAATGTCACAAACACACCAATATCCACTAGTCCAGTGCAAACAACCGAAATTTCAAACATGTTTGCCAACAACAAAGAAATATACGAAAAGAAACTTGCAGCATTGAACAAACACAGAGCAGCCATGCACAAGAGCAGAGTGATAGCTGCCGGCACAAACAGTGTTCCGGGAAGCCCAACAACGATCAACAGTCCAAATGGACAGAGCAGCTCGCACAAAAATAAAGCACACTCGCGGAAATTGAGTCTCAAGTTGCTGATTCCAAACCCAGACGATCAGTACACACTCAACAAAGTTTCCAAATCCACACCATCCATTCTTGGATCGCCATCTGCCAAAGACGGATCCAATGGAACAAAAAATTTCAATGGCAAGGGAAACATGGGCAATAACGGGAAAGATCACTATATGAATAAAAAATCATATGGATCCTCAACAAATCGGGCTGGTGCAAGACATTTTTTGAAAAAAGACAGTTGCTACTACTCTCCATCCACATTGAACAAATATTTTTCCTTCACAAGACCAATCACTTTAAGTAATACCACAAACAACAAGACCATCAGTAGTAGTAATACTAGCAACAATGTCTCTGATACCCAAACTCAAAACAAATTGACTCTTCCAACTTGGTTAGATTTTTTGAATGATAGCAACATGAACGAAAACGATTGCTTGTTGCAAATCCTTGAACGATTTCAAACATTGGAAAACTTGGAAAACGACAGATTACTCAAATCCATGGACGTCAATAGAGAAGTGGAAGATGTGAAAACAGGAAACACAAGTATAACCGCTTCAAACAACAACAATAACACCTCGGTGTACCAGTTTAACTACGAAACTTTAAACACAAACCAGTTCTACCATTTGAACACCCCGGACTGCAGGTCATGTAAAAATTTAGAATTTACAGACACAAACGTACCAACACATACAAGTCAGGCATCAACCCCAACTTATGTGTTCTCACAGGGAATCAAATACTTCAACAAAAACAGATACAACAACATCTTGCCCTACGAGCACACACGAGTCAAGCTGCTAGCAGACCCTCAAAACAACAGCACCATGGCCTTGAATAGCCCCAGTGGAATTTATTTTAACGCCAACCACATTCGGATCCCAAAACTGAACCCAAACTACCAGTACATTGCTACACAAGCACCATTGCCCTCCACTTTTGATGACTTTTGGCAAGTTTGTCTTGCTGAAAAAATCGAGTTCATTATCTCATTGAACTCCATGGACGAGTTAAACTTGAAAAAATGGGATCAGTACTGGAACAACGATTATTTGCATTTGTTCCACATTGAACAAGTGTATTTGAACGATTCTGTGGAAAACTTGAGTGGATGCATGCTAAGGGTTTTCGAAATCTCTCCAAAATTGGCCACTTCAAGTGACTCCAGCAAAAATGAGAAAACCGAAACACGCAAAATTGTTTACCATTTGCAGTACTCGAATTGGTTCGACTCCGCAAGCGTGGTTAGCACATCTATCATCGAGTTTATGAACATCAAAAACAAGCTAGTCAACAACCCCACAGCATACATTGAGTTTTTGAAGACTTGCAATAGCGACCCGCATGCATATTCGAAATCCAAGGCATTGCCCCAAAGCTCAGTCAAGCACTATGACACGCCGCTATTGGTATTATGCTCTGCTGGGTGCGGAAGAACAGGAGTCTTTATTACGATCGATTTTCTACTAAACTTGCTCAACGACCACGAAAATCCGGTTAGAAACATTGATTTTTGGAAGTTTCCCTACGACTTGATTTTCATTGTTGTGAACGAGTTAAGAAGACAAAGAATATCGATGGTGCAAAATTTGCAGCAATATATCATGTGCTACCAAACGATCATTGAGTACTTGACCCATAACTACGATGCTATTGCAAACGGCTCCGAAAAACATTGATGAAATTATCATTTCAGGCATTCAAACTTTACATAACTTTAAATACACAAGTTTTACGAACATTCAAGCGCGCGCGCATGCACATGTGTGTGTAACGATTTACCCTCTACTTTCCAAACTCATCACTTAGTATCCCAGAAAAAGTTGAATGTTTTCCTTGATCACTGGGTCCATAAAACTAGCTTCAAACTGCTGATACTCTTGCTCACTCAAATCACGCTTGATCCCCGTCATCACATCGAGTATAAACTTTTTAAAGTTTACCTGGAAACACGGGTTGTTAAACTTGTCAAGTTTTTGCAATCTCACGTAGTTCATTGATTTGTGAACGATATACTCGTCCTCATACTCGTCGTACTCATGGTACTTGGTGCAATCACCACTCTCATTCTCCCTGATCTCTTCCATAAACTCAGACCAAAGCCCACCAATAAGATTGAAATTTTGTAAAAGCATCACTTTCTCGTTTGGACTATTGACAAAAAAGGGTGCACCCAAGAGTTGGAAAATTTTGCTTATCGACAATATTTGTAGCTTTTTTTCCTTTGGGTTGTAAATCGTTCTCAAAGATTCAACCCATACAAACACAAACTTGTCAAAAACTTGGTCAAAACTCATTTCCTGATAAATTAGCGATCTTTTGATGATCTCTTTATGGGCATTTTCAACTTGGGGCAAAGTGGCCAATTGATGGTAAGTAACTAGAAAACTGAAAAATTTCTCAGGGTTGATATAGTTGATCCGAGATAAAATAGAGAATAACTGCTGCAATTGGTACGAAGACAATGACTCTTCCAAAAATACAGTTGTGGTGATAACATTCAATATACCAGTTTTGTAAAACCACTCAATAATGGAAAGACCTGCACTTACATTTTGCTCATCCGTACTGGTAGTCGACACCTTCAACAGCAGCACATCCCAAATTTTTAAAACAATATCATAAGAATCGTCTCTCAATTTGAAAAGATTTTTTGCCATCAAACTCGAAACAGTTTCAAATTCCACAGTGCTTACAAAAACATCAACCGGTAAAATGATGGCATAATTTTTGTAGATTTCCAACAATGTAGGCAGAATCTCAGTCCGGTTTTCGATTCCCTCCATCAAATACTTTAAAAAGTTACTGATCTTTGCTAAACCTTGCTGGAAATAATCCAAATTGGTTTCCTCAGACGGATAATTATCCAAAATCTCATTTAATAGTTCAAAACCATCTTCACTTAAAAGCGTGTACAATTCAGCGTTATTTGGGTTGGAATTGCAGCACAGGTCCACCATCGGCATGCTGACTTCCCATGTCAAAAAGGATTTCCCGTTCAACGACTTGACAATGTTTGTAATCATTCTTAGCAACTCGTTAGCCAAAATACTTTGTTGGATGTCTTTTGTGCACGATGCCCACAAATCTGGCACAATTTTCATAATGGAAACTAATGAGGATTCGTCGATCAATGGCCTTGTTTGAATAACAACATCAGTGATTGTTTTCAAAACATAGAGTCTTGTCTGTGTCAAGCTCACATTTGGCAAAATCTTGTAAAGAAGCAAATCGATGAAATTTTTCAAAAACGGTTCAAAATTTTCCTTTACAAAACCATAATCATCCACAACCGTTCTCAAACACTGGATGGCAGACAATTGCACAACTTTATCATCAAATGACATCAAAACTTGAACCAAAAATTGATACACCAAAAGCCTAGATTCAGAACTACACTTGACCTCGCACCAAGCTCCAATGATCAAACAAATCCTTCTAATAATAATTTTGATCTCGCTCGCGGAATTGGTGCTAGTATCTCCTGTCAATTGTGACAAAAAGACTCTTGGTAAAATTTCATCAAAATCAACATGATCTGCCAAGGAGTATGCACTTAGTTGGAAACCGGCAAACAATGAGTCTTTGGTCAAAAAATCATAGTTTTCATGTTCGTTTAGTTTGTTTAAAATGTAGGCAGGAATAGAGTCTTTGAACACTTCTGTTAAAGTAGTGAAGAAATTTTCAGCACAGGGTCTGATCTGATACTGGTAAGACGAGTCCAACTCCTCGTTCACCCACTCTTCAGGGTCCATAGCCCAATTCTCAAGCTCAATAGGTCTTAACTTCATATAGTAGTTGATCAATAAATCAACAAAAGTGCTCATAAACTCATTGTTAAAGATGTTTGTCTGGTACTCACTCACAACGTGCCTAATCGTTTCTGTATCTTCTCTGTGTTTTAATACAATGGTTTTGGAATTTTTGTTTGAATTTATGTAATTCAAAATTTTTTTAAGAATGGAAAATGATCTGATTGCTAGTTGCTCCCAGAAACTATCTGTGTCGTCTTGCTCGTTGTACACTTTCTCAGCATTTGTCAACAAAATCTGGATTAGCGACGTTGTTATACCCATTGCAGAAGGGAAAAACAAAAATTGACTAGAACCCAATCCTATGACTCCATTCATTTTATCCCAAAGTTTTAAATAACAAACAATAAACTTTTCGTACTGATCATGATGCAAATTAAACTGGTCATGCTTTGAAACTAACAGGTTAAAGTGCTGAGATGAGATTTTCATAAACTCCACCACTTCTGGGACTTGATAGCTTTTTTGAAAACCGTCACAACATAGCCTTCTCAAAATTTTACAAGCCAAATAGGAAATGTGCATGCTGCTCAATACTTCTTCTTGATCTAGTTCATCAAAATTTGTTGAGGACGTCCATTGCTCGAAATAATGCAGATAAATTTGGGCCAACAGCGGGAATATCAAAATCGACTGTTTTTGGTAAGCGGGTCTACATTTACCAATTTTAGCCATGGACAATAACTTGACCACTTGATTGGTAATGATTAACAAGTTGTAGATTTTTACAGTGTCCTTCCAAACTTGTTCGTTGGAAAGCTGAACATGCAAAAACTCAAGCAGTTCAGGCCAGTCCTGCGGAAAATCGATTCTTGCAATTCTCGAAACGGCCTGTGCATTCTGAATGCACAATTGATTGTTTTGCTCGTCTAACATGTCAAACAGTCTTGATCTGATCTGTTGCTTTTCCTCGGCAGGTATAGCATTGGTTCGAGTCAGCCGCCAGTACTTTTCCAGTCCGTTTTTAAATTGGATAATGGCCACCCAACGGACATTCAATGGCAATGACAAATCCAGATATATAGATTGCAAATAAAAATGGAAGTTTGGTTGTGTTTCCCATTTTTTTAACTGCTCTTCGGCCAGCTTGGAGTTTTGTGCATCTGCTTGATTTGTGGCTTGTTCCAAGACTCTTATCAGAGAAATCTCATCCAAGTACAAATCCTGCGACATTTGTTCAGTGCGATAGTGTTTTTTTGTCCAAGATATTGTGTTTTTAACCCCGATTAACAGTAATAGAAACCCTATATCATCTAGAGATTAAAGTCTATACCTATTCAAGTCAGATTAGTTAAACAAAATTTTGATTTTTTTTCTTTTTTCACTGCTACAATGAGCGATGACCTGCTGCATTCAAGTCACGTGATCATAGGGTTGATTATGCCGATGTTGATTAAATATCCTTTTAGCATTTCATAACAGGATTTAAAATACGGTAAGATTGGTCAAATCGACAAGGGTTGAGTACATAATTAATAACCCATGTATTTATAGGTGTTAAACTGTTTTTAGGGGAAAAAAAAAAAACAAAAAAAAACTTTCAAAAGCAAGCCTTCAGATTTCTATGCCCTCACTCAAGCGGCCCATCTGTGAGCCTCATTGTCACCGGCCCAGCTTCTTTCAACGTAGCCAAGTTCCCTTTTGACTCTTTGCACCGTTTCTGGATCACCCATGTTTTTCCCCATATTATCAGAAATTTTTATTGAATGATTACCATTAACATTCAGCAATTTGATTACAATGTTAAGTGGTTCGGATTTTGTTGCTTTGTCGGATTTTAGTTGAAAGTCATTTGTAAAATTGGTCCCAATCCCAAAAGTGGAATTTAAGCCAGCAGCATGGCATGCACGAGCATATTCAATACATCTATCCACATTCAAAGAGTCGGAATAACACACAACTTTCGAGAATTTTGGATACTTCAAAACATTCAAGTAGTGATTGGCAATCTTTTTGGTGTACTCTAGTGGATCCCCAGAATCTTGTCTGACACCAATATAATAATCTGAAAATGGCGGATGAAAAGCTTTCAAAAAAGAATCTGTCCCAAAGGTATCGGTCAAAGCTAGGCCTGCATTCTTAGGACCGAAAGTGTCGATCCAGAACTTCATAGCATTTTTGTTTGCATTGACGTAATCGCCAGTGATGGAGCCAATACCCATCATCCATTCATGCGCAACTGTCCCAATTGGGGCAACGCTGTATTTCTTTGCATAATACACATTTGAAGTTCCCAGAAATAGCTTTCTACTATCTGAAGAGGCAGCAACCGCAGATTTCCGATCATTTTGCTTCTGTGCGTTTTCTTGTTGATGCTCTTCGACGGCCTGCATGATTCCTTGCATGACAAGGTCATGCGTTTTGCAGTCTCTTCTCCGTCTGCTCCCAAACTCAGAAAAGGAGATGTCGTTGTCAAGCAATTTTTTGGCCTTTTGGTAGGCCTTTTCCTTTTGACCGTCGTAATCCCAGTCAGTGTCCATGAATTTGAAATAGGATTCGGAAACCAGCGCCAAAATGTAAATTTCGTACAGGATGGTCTCTTTCCAATCCCCTGACACCAATATTTGCAAATCGTACAAATCATTTTGTCCTTCGACCTTGCTGTATGTAAACTGGATTTGTTCCTGAGGGTTTAACTGGAAAGTCTTGATATACTCCAAGTAATCTTCAGGTAGGTAAGAGACCGTTTTTCTCAAATATTCGATTTCCTCGGTCGTGAACTTCAACAAAGACAACGTCTGGAATTGTGCTTGCAACCAATGAATGGCATCCAAGGTGAATTTTTTGTCTGCTCCAGATCTGTTGGTGTACCCATAAGTCACAGTGGCTTCTGGGAACTTGGTGAAAACAGCAGCTTGCATGGTGATTTTATACAAATCAGTGTCCAAAAAAGACGTTATAACAGGTTTAATTTGGTTTGATGACATCGGTTTTTGTGTTTTTTTTTTTTATTTCTTTATTCCTTGATTGGAGGTTTGATGTCTGTTTTGTTTCTATGGTTTTTGGTTCCGACTCTTGTCTTTATTTACGGACTTCAATCAGCAACAAAAAAAATGTGAAAACCAACAATTTTAAGTAAACAACTAACATGAACCTCACATGCAACAAGCCCCTACAAAAATTGAATTTCAAGTTTAAACAATTACTAATTATGAAAAGCAACCCATTTTGCTCATTCACGTCACAATTTTGATCATCAATTGTTTAAACATCAAAAGATTGTCGCATTTATAATTGCAATATTAAATTACTCAAATTTCACAATTCTTTTTTTTGTTTTCAGGGTGGCTTTTGAACTTATTTTTTTTTGCCGATTTCGAGATTTCAGTCCCCGGTGCGATGACTTTGGTTCTTTTGAAAACCGGGTTAATAATCTTTTGTAGCAAAAAGTGCAAAAATGACGACTTGAAATTTAGTTTGATCAACTGAGATACAACTAATAATCCAAAATAATTTACACAAAAAGTACATATCTCGCTAACATTCGATATATACAGTTTAATGCGGAAACCACATACACTCCATGGTCCAGAATAGCATAAGCATGTGCACTTTTCAATCTATAATGCATATTTACAATACTATTGTTTTGCGTTATACTGACAGAATCTTTGCGACACTATCGAACAACGTTTCCATTTGGACATTTTCAATGGTATCAAACAAGCCCATAAATGTGTTGGAATTCAGTGTTTTAGAAGCTTTTGCCCCACTGACCAAATCTTCTTCGTCAACGGAAGAGTTCTTCGAACTGGCGGTTTTTTTAACAAAATCACTTGCTTTTTTAGACAAAACTTTCAAATCTCTGTTAAATTCTTCCTCGTTCATATCAGTCTTTATTCTGGTGCCCATGGAATGTTTGCTTTCATTGTTAAGTCCATTATAGTATTTTGCTGCGGAATTCTCATCAAGAGCGAAGCCTTGCAAGCCAACAGCAGTAATTACCCCAATTCTTGACTGAGCATCAACAAAAACAAAGGTGTCATCATGGTTCCAGTTGATACATGAAATGTTCTCTTCATAGTCAAAAGTGCTTATTATTTCAGTTAAAGATTCATTGAAAATCATGACTTTAGATGTGTTATTGCTCATGTTAAAAACCACAGCAACATTAGAAGTTTTCTCGTCAATGGCTAGTAATTTTTTCATATTGCCTGGTCTGTACAAAGGAGTTGCAGATGTAGCTTTGGTGCTGCTAGCGCCATTCTCAGTATTCAAATATGAATAGATATCATACCCTGTAGTGGATTCGCCAAGCAGTAAGTTGTAACAAAGTATGGACGTCATTGTGCATATAATCAAGTTTTCATTGTTACTGGTTAGAACCATACTTTGAATATTTGAGTCAAGTTGCAAAAAGTTTTGGTCTCCAACTTTGTTGAAGTTGGAAGAATCCATGATATACAACTTGTCATTGAACGATTGAAAAATTAGAGATCCATCTTTTGAAAAACAAACACTGATAAAAGAAGATTGACTGTTGCTACTTGCCAATTTCATGTCAATCAACCCCCATCTCATAAACTTTTCATCCACGATTCCCCACATTTTCAACCCGCCCTGATTGTCACAAGTCACAAAGCAGTTTTTTCTTGTTAGATGCGGTGCGATTTCCACAACTGGTGTCTTTTCACCATGTGGATTTGAAATTTTAGTTTGTAAAACCCAGTCATTGGTCGTTTGATTATAGTTCCAGAATTTTAGTGCATACTGAGTGTCTTTGGAGGAGATCAAGCCCTGAGGTTGCTCTTGAATCTCATAAGAGACTAGCCAATTCCCGTCTGAGTTGAATTTTAATTGCTGAATTTGTGGTTCAACAATGTTTTCGTGCTCATATCTCACTTTACCCATAGAAGAAGTCACGTTGAATGACAAATTTTGGTACTTCAACTGTTCGTTTTTGTTCAAATCGTAAACACACATACCAGCCGCATGTGGGAAGTATAGCAAGTTTTTGGAAGTTGGCTCAATAACAAATGGTTTGATTGTGACATCTTTTTTCTTCAACCCATTTTGTTGAAAAGCGGCATTACATTTGTGTTTCAACATTCCTCCAGTATTAATTGCGCTGATTGGTTTTCTGTACTGTGTGTTGTTTTCAAACATGGCAAACGGACCGTTGCAGCTTAGTTTGGATTGTAGATCACTCGTATCAACAACAATTATTTGATAATCAGACATAGTTTCATTGTCGGCGTACTGCATCATAACAGAAATCAATCCATTCTGAGTACTGGAATGGTACCCTGGAATGTTCAAAGAGGTAACGTTAACCACAACACCATTTAATCTAGGTAAAAATTGCTGTGTGTTGGAATTCTTCAAAGACCAAAAGCACAATACTTTTTCCCAACCACCACTGATCAAGTACTGTCCGGACTGTTCAAATGCTAAACTGACAACAGAATCAATGTGCCACTTCATCAATCTTGTTGATGGAGGTTCGTCGTTGCTCAAGGTCAACAAATTGATCACACCACTGGCAAAACCAATAGCCACTTGATCCGCCTCATTGTTGATCGCAACTGATGAAATAATCGTTGCGTTGACCGATTGGGACTGAGTGGTGTTGGAAATAGTATAATCCATTGTTTCTTTTAGGTTGTCTAGATTCAAAGTAGTTATTTTTTTTAACTGCCCGTTTGCATTCTTTTTCTTGTGCTTGTTTCTGTTTGCTTTTTTGCTTTCCTTTTTGGAATCATCGTTGATGAAAATTTGACTGATTACACACAATTGCTGTTCATTGTTAGACCAACAGTATTTTGAAATAGTGTTTAATGGGAAAGAGCGTAATGGTTCAAAAGTGGTGTTTTCAGTTTCTTGTCCAAACGAATTTGCAAAAATTTGCAAAGAGTCAGGGGTTTCCACCAATAATGCATTAGCAAAAACTTTGATCAACTTACTGGCACCTTCAGGTTTTCTCAGCTGTTCGACTTTCAAAGGTTCTGAGTATTCCAACTTTCCTCTATATTTTAAGTCGATTTTTTGAAAATAGTTGGTGTACAACACTAGTCTTTCCTCATTGAGATCTGTGACTTCAAAATCAATATGCACAACCTCAATGTCCCTTTTTGCGTTGTTGTCAAAAATGTTTTGCAAAATTTGGTTATTCAAGTATTTAAAAGTTTTCACACATTGTCTTGTCTCTAATGAATATACCTTGAGCATATTGTTAAACGGAACAATGTAGTGTCTGCAGTCTTTGGACAAATAACCATTGTGATTGTTGCTACACTTGTTAATAGAGTATGTTAATTCAAAAGCTCTTGGAAAGCGTAGTCTGCCTCCCGAAACTACAGATAAGGAATACTTGTTACTATCGCTCATGTCTTTCCCTATGTACCTAGAATTTTAAATGCGCTCTGCAATTCACTTAACCTTAGTGTCTGGGTTTGCTTGTGGTTGTTTGCTGTACGCAAAGTGTGGTAAATACAAACACTAAACTTAAATTATCAATTTTGGGAACACTAATATTTTACACTTGAAGAAGTTTAAACAGTCGATGAGCCATCAGATTCGTCAAGAATAAAGCTAATACAGCTCTTACTCTACTAAAAACTAATGATGACAAGTAGAAAAACTGAAATTTTGCAAAGACCACGAAAAAAGAAATGTTTAACAGTAGCGTCACGTGCGCTATTTGTTGATAAGCTTCGCAGAGAAAGTCAAATTTTTGACCGGGCATTTTAAAATCTTTTAAAAACATTTTCAGTGAAAAGTTGCTAAAACCTCTGATTAGAAATCTTAACCTTCTTGAATGCATCCAGGATTTACCTTTTCTAAGTCATTGAGCACATGAGATCGGTGCTTGATAAATAAATAACTTTTTGTTGGCTTCATAAAACAACTGTTGGAACTGTCATTAAGAAGGTAATCGAAAGCCCGCACAGCAAAACTCGAAGCAGTTGACAACACAAAGTACAGTACACACCATTCAAGAAAATGATTGTTCCAGTTAGATGTTTTTCGTGTGGTAAAGTTGTTGGTGACAAATGGGAATCCTACTTGAATATGCTACAAAGCGAAGAAGAAATTGACGAAGGTACTGCTTTGAGTAGACTAGGTTTGAAAAGATACTGCTGTAGAAGAATGATTTTAACTCATGTTGATTTGATTGAAAAATTTTTGAGATATAACCCTCTAGAAAAAAGAGATTGAAGGTGAGAAACTTTTGGGAATGATTTATTTTATTTTTTTTTGGGTATACATCATAAGGCCCTTTTTCTTACCAACATATGCGCAAAAAATCATATGGCCCATCCCATAATGTACATTAATCACGATTGCTTTGGAAAAACATTAGTCATTACAACCACCAAGCAATAATCATGAAGTTGCAAGCAGAGTTTATCAGAAAAAAAAGAAAGGATTAAAGAGTTTATTTTTATAAATAATCTATTTACAGATCGTGGCTTTTTATTTATGCATATAACCTTTATATGTCTTTCTGAACACCAAAATTGAATCAATTTTGCTCAAGGCTAGTTCCAATAGCTCTTTTCTGTTTTGTAGTTCTATATGTCTTGCAATTTTTGGGTCTTCTTTGGCAAAGAGCTCCATTTGATCAGGGCTCATGGTGGAAATTTTTCTGTCCAAATCAATAGGGAAATTGTAAAAAAAATCACTTAATAACTCAACATTTAAAAATAAAACAGCTGTTGATGTTAGTTTGTCGTTTATGGCATTCAAGTAAATCTCAGGACATCTGTCCATATCTTTAGTGGAACCACATTTGCTGGATCTCATGAATTTGACCCGGAAGTTCAAAAGTTGAGAACGGTTGTTTAAGTCAATGTATTCCAACCCTCTTTCGATCATCAATTTTGAAAAACCCAAAGTTTCTTGTGGCTGGAAAGATCCCGTTGACTCAAATTGTGAACGATTCTGTGATTGTCCTTTTACTTTGTTCAAATAGGAAACCACCTGTTGCAATTTACCATTCCCAACGCCATTTTTGATGGTCAATAGTCTTTCATTGCACTGTTTCAATTCCTCTTTCAACAACTTGATTGAATGCTCGCGCGAGTCCTTCCAGTCACGGTCTTCAATATCGATTTCGTATTTAAACGGTTTGATACAATTTTCGACTTGGTCTGCTGTTGCAAAAAACTTGGAGTTCAAAACGTTTATTGCAGTGTCATTGACCAACTCATTTATAAACCCCTTTTCGTAATTTGGGTTGATGTACCTGATGATGTTATTCAATTCAGTCAAGATGGAGTTCGTGACTAATTGAGTACTCAATCTTCCGACACCTATTTTGGTCAAGGAAGAAGAAGCAAGTTCCAGCTTTTTGTGCCAGTAAACGTCGTCATCGTCGTTGCTACCGCTACCACCGGTATTTTTAGAGTGGCGCTTATCTTCATACACCATCGTGTTGTTGCTTTCTTTCCAGTAACGAGTAGACAAAATGTCCAAAACTTTTTGATCCAAATCTGCTTTCAAAATGGATTTCAGTTCGTTTCTGGTAAAATTGGCTTGCAACTCTTTAATGGCCAGTTTCAAAACATCTATTTGAGTCAATAAGTAAGATTTGGGTGTCAATTGTCTATCGTTAAATTCCACTTTGAATCTATAAGAAGCTTCGTCCAATTCCTGTTCAATCATAGTTGATGTTGGCTCCAAAGCGTTTGACATGGATACTTCCAAAATTTTGATCAATTTGTGTCTTAATTTTTTGGACGTGACTTCGCAATTTTGAAAGTATTTATTGTTTTCCTTGAAATAAGTGATTTCAAATTGTTCATTTACAGGTGATAATGCCGATGCGTTTGTTCCTGTTTGCGAAGTAGCGCTTTTACCAGCTTGATTATCTGGTGATGTACCAAATATTGAGTTTTTAAAATTCCTACTTTTACTTTGAGATCCGATTGTATTTTTTTTATTCAATTTGTTGATAACACCCACGTATCCCATTTTCAATGGATATTTTTTGTTGTTTAATAGTTGGTTGGCATATTCAGGTGGAACCAAATCCAGTTTTGTAATCACACCTATGGTTCTTTCACCCTTTGGATCTATAGCTCTACTTGCTTTCAAAGCACTACTGTTGGCCAAATCCACGTCTGCAGGAGATATAGCCAAAATGATGTTTGGGGCTTGCAAGTATTTGTTACAAACTGTTTTGATTTTATTTTTCAACTCAATAGGCTGGTCAACACTTTCTATTTGGATGTACCCTGGTAAATCCACCATCGACAAATCCGGTACTTTATTGGATTTGATAGTTATTTGAATTGGATCTTCACTAATGCATTCGGAACTTGACACTTGCAAGTTCATATCGGTCAATAAAGTTTTCACCTCATTGAAATTCTTGATATTATACTTGCGCACTTGTGGGAAATCGGCAGTGATTTCGTCATCCAATGTGTTGACAAGGGTCAATTCAATAGGTCTTCTTGTAACCATGTTGGAACCCTTTGGTAGAAACTCTTTTCCAACAATACTTTCCAACACAGAAGACTTCCCACTGCTCTGAGATCCTATAACCACAATGCTTGGAAGTGTCAAATTGGCATTGGAAGACCCGAGTCTATTCAAAATGTTTCTGATTTCAATCATTTGTTTGGTCAAGTTCACCATATCATCACCCGTGGTGTCTTTACTACTAACTTCATCCTCCTCCTCCTCCTCAGCCTCCTCCTTTTCCTCGTCATCTTCGTCGTCATTTGCTTTTCCTCTTTCTTCTTCACCTTGTTGATTTCTCCTTATGCCATCAGCATCAGCATCATCCAAAGAAGCCAACAATGATGCACCTGCAATGCCCTCCGTGGCCCCACTGTTGTTGTTGTTGTTATTCCTCTTCTTATTATTGCCAGTACTATCCTCACCTTCTTCTTTACTGAACCAACCCCCTATACCATCCACAAAATCCTTCAATCCTCCCAATTTATCTTGTGTATACTGTGACGTTTCTTCAACTTTATAAGCCACATAACTTCCAAATGCAGCCAAACCGCCACCCAAATATACAGGCAATTTGACCACTTTGCCTATTACCTTGGGAATAAAAGATGCTCCGGATATAGATCTATGCAGATTGGTGAAATGAAACAGATCATTCTTGCTCACAGGCAACATGAAAGATCCATGGCTGTTTTGACTATAAACTGCGTTCCCTGGAAACGATTTGGAAACCCGTGATGACCGGAATATATTGGTTCTAGCAGTGGTTGCAAAAGACGATCTTTTGAATAGCAAAGTGCTGTGCCGTCTGATTCCCACAGTTTTGTAGATATTGTTCATTTTTATTTATCTATGTTTTTTGGCAAATGTGCTTCTATGCCTGACTTCAACAAATAAATAAGTGTGGGATTCGTTTTTGATTTACTTTTGTTCTTTCAACCCCTTGTTGCCTCTGGTGCATCAAACATATGTGATCAACTATTTACAACCGTTATTATCAGTAACAAGAAAAATATCTGACGAATGTGTGTTTTAACGTGATGAGAAGAGAGTAAAAAATATAGCAAAAACTATAAAAAAAATGAATAAAAAAAAAAAAAAAAAAAAAATATCTGGTGT
>ERZ794936.615-NODE-615-length-15623-cov-6.757323_pt1 | contig 15623 bp, 8 predicted proteins | sample MGYA00511083_ERZ794936 | MGnify/ENA primary metagenome ERZ794936 (study PRJEB30137, sample SAMN04331409) | food metagenome | isolation source: Y2 must sample point D1 replicate A | place: Australia: South Australia | collected 2014 ... | reverse complement strand
CGACGTTATTCTGCAGGGTGAGGTGCAGCATAATTGGACCAGCTGCGTCAACATAATTTCGAGCTTTTTCACTGCAAGGTGTGTGTTCGTATTACAAGTTCACTCGCTTAGCTAGCTTCGCCAAAACTCGAGCAGGGTCACCATGAAGTTTGTTATTTCGAAAAGTGAAGTCAGTGAATAAAGGCATAATTTGGGATTTACCGTTCTCACAAATATGCAGCCTGATGCAGGTATGCGTGGCTCTCTTAAAGTTTCCGAAATTGATTTTTATACACAGTTAGATCTCATAACTCATCTGCAAAAGGTGCGTGTTGTTTTGTTGCCCAATTGAAATAGCATTTGTTTGCTTCGGGGCGTGCATTCGAATGCACAATTGAAGCCAATCGCCATGCCGCAAAAAACAAGTCCGGCAAAAAGTATATAAACAGGGCTTCCCGGTTGTGCTTTTGGTTAATTCAACAACTTTCCTGCCTCACACAACTAGACAATATGAGAGCTTTTGCACCAATTATCCTCGCAGCCTGCGCACAAGCCGTGTCTATTCCAAACTTCTTGCGCCCAAGAGATGATTTAGACAATACCTGGTTTACCTGCCCAAGCACAAACATCGAAACATGTGGAACGGAAACAGGCTCCAATACCTGCTGCTTCGAAAGTCCTGGCGGTATCATCAACCAAGCTCAATTTTGGGATTATCTTCCATCGAGTGGGTCTTCAGAGAACTTTACTTTAGCAGGTATTTACCCGTATGCTTGCAATGGCACGGCCCAGGAATACTGCGATGAACTGTTGTTTATCAATTCGAGTAGTCCTGGGTGGATTGTTGGAACAGAGTACGGTGACACTATTACGCTTGAGGATATGGAGACTTACTGGAAGAACAACAAAGGCTCTGACGAAGAGTTGTGGGCAGAAGATTTCAACAAGCATGGCACATGCATCAGAACTAACCGACCATCATGCTGGGGCGAGAACTTCATGACTGATGAGCACATCTATACGTACTATCAGATCGCTCTTAACTTATACCATGAGTACCCTACGTTTCAATTTTTGAGCGATGCTGGAATTGTTCCATCCTTGACGACCACTTACACTTCTGCTCAAATCTCGGAGGCTCTCAGCTCAAATAACGATGGACACTCTGTTTATTATAGGTGTGACGATACCGACGCTTTGGTGGAAGTCGGGTACTTCCATCACTTCATTGGCCCTTTGGTTGTTCTGGATTATGTGAAGATTGATTCTTTGTTTAAGACAAACTGCCCCAGCACTGGGATTAGGTTTGTGCCTAAATACCAGTTGTAAGTCGCCGCACGGATGCCTAAACGCGCTTGTCGCGATTGTGGACGGCCGGGCTTATTCCTGACACTCTCTGCGTCTCAGAATAATGCTGCCTGGCGCCTAGCAAATATGTGTAGCACAGACAAAAACATACAGCTGTATGAAATTTCTAAAGAAAAAATCTGATAGTAGTCATGCAAAATTTCAATACTCGAAATGCTCTTTGCTGAGTTTACGATTGCCACCCTTAGCGCTTCTTACGCGCCGAGCGGTTGACTCGGCCGATGCAGGACATCGATTCTTTCAGTGAAGTTACAGTCAGCTACTCGTTGTATCCAGTTGAGTGAATCGCAATACATTATTTTTGCTAGTGTCCGGATATTTACTTGTAATTGCGCTTCATGAATACTCGGAACTTATCTTGCGATAAGATTTCACGGAGAATCTGAGTGGCGGCAGTGGCCAAGACTTATATGCCGGCCACCGTTGACCGAAAAGGGGTTACAACATCATGCATGCGGGCTTACGCCCAACACCGCATGCTGCTTACCGCGGAGCACAGGGCAATCATAGCCGCGAGTCTCGGCGATAGTTTACTTTCCTGTCCCATGGGTCCCAATTAAGCGTCAAACAAGCCTCGTTGCCATGGATAAAAGTTTTTTTTCGGCTGACCGTTTACCATCAACACGCTTCGTTTTCGAAAAAGCGAACCGGCACCTATGTGATAGATTGGCAAATACCGAACGCTGTCATGCGGGCGCTATAGGGGAGATGCATTTTCCAAGGCGGCCGTGCACGCCCTTTTTTGCGTTGGTCTACGGATATGCCCGCTTTTATTCCCTATGCATGGGAAAGCAAGGCCTGTATGTCTCTCGGACATATGTTCAATTATTCATTGGCCAGATCGTTATCACTACCATGACGTAAGCCAGATTGCACAACGCCTTTCCGCAACTATAGATTGGTGAACCAAGCCTTGCAATGCGTGCACCAGCCGAATAACTAGTTTTACAAAGCTTGGTCAAGGATTCAGCTTATGGCTCGTGCAAGAGTATCTTTTACATACATAACAAAGTCGGATGAATCGGCCGCAGCCACGTTTTCCAGTTCACGATCTTGTTGCTTTTCTCATTTCTTCAAGCAAGTAATCACTTAACTTAATGAGGCCGGCGCCGTTACAAACACGATACAAGTCGTTTTTTTCATAGCTTCCAGGGACAATTTTTCCTTCACTGTCCACGAGGACATATCCGAAAACATCATCCACGTTGGGCGTGCGGGCGTATTTTGGAATTTCTCGAAAGTCGTAGATCGGCATGTATGTCAGCGCGTTTGCCCCAGCCTCCATTATGAAGGTAAAGTCGTGCTGAATGCCTTCTTGAATTGTACTGTGGAGCAACCTCATAAAGTCTGGATTTGGTTGGAACGTGTTTGGACTCACCTGTGTGGAAGGCGAGAACCCAATAGGCACATCTTGTGAACTTTCAGAAAGGGTTGCTGCATACTGTCCAGCAACGTCATGCAAATAGATTTGGTTGTTCTTGGGGTACTTGGAATATTGACGCAAGAGTCTTATCACGGGGCTTCGCCTGAACATCTTCAAAGCTTGATGTAGAGGAAAAACCAAGCTACTCCTGGTTAGAAAATCGCGCGTGTGTTTCGCGTGGGATCTATGTACCAAACCAGTGTCCTGCCCGACGTGGCTCTGCTCCTTTTGTACTTGCTAAAAATACCGTAGATGAGAAGCTATACTTCGGCTATGCTAAAAAGAGCAGCATGCTTTTACGATGCCGAAAATCATTTGCGCTAGAATCATCTGTGCTGGCGTGTCTGGTGAAGAATACATTTTCCGCGATTGTTGTTAGCGTGGAAGCGAAGTTGAGCGAGGGCTCTATAGATCAATAGTTTTGCAGAAAGCTGGGGAAGCGCCCCTACTACACGTGTCCTTTATTATATTCATCAAGTAAATTGGATAACGTAATTTATTTATGAGTTAGATAAGAATCGAACTTATATGGATTGCTTAAAAGGCAACAGCATGTGTTACTCAAAATGTGATCGGCCATTGGTCTATGCACCCGGTGCTCAAAAGTACCTCAAGCCCTAAGTGTGGCACAATTCGAGGACGAATTAGACTTTATTTGTATTCTCACTGTATTAAACCCGCTATATTTTAAATATTGCACGAAAAGTGTGACTATATAGCCATGAGGTGATCGATGAACCGCAATGTTTTCTCCGAATTATCTTGTGAAGGGCTATATCGAAGTCCAATTTGACCTCAGTGCCCGTGTTCTAGTAGCAGGACTTCAGAGTCCGAGCTTGGCCGAGAGTCGTCATCTTCTTCTTCATCATCTTCTTTTTCAGAGAGGGAGCTTTCAGACTCATTTTCAGAAGATTCATTATACGGGTCATCGCTCTCATCTTCGTCCCCAAAAAACTCATCCAAGCTCTGTAATCTATTTGAGTTGAGCATCAGGCTTTCGAATTGTGGCTTTGGGATTTCCTTATGGATGGGAGATGCCACAGCCGCACTACTCCATGAATCGTTCTTGTAGCTTGCCAAGGACACTTTCGGCCCGATAGCTTCTTTTCTGATGGACAGCGGTGGAAGAGAACTAGCATCAGCCCGCTGCAGTTTCTTCATGTATCGAGCTAGATAGTGCGATTGCAAAGAAAGATCAGTGATTTGGGAGACATATTTCGGTGCTTGCATGAACAAATAAGCCAACTGGTGGTTTGCGATATCGCTGAACAATTCGTCCAACATTCGCGCTTTATCACGCGTGCTTGTGGACATGTCGTATCGAGCTAATTGCATGACATACTCGAACATCTTTTTTGTAACGCTTGACAGTTCCTTCGGATCGGAGGTCCCGGTGAGCTCTTGAAGCTCGAACAGATAAGCCTTTGCCGCTAGGAGTAAAAGTTCAAACCTCACCTTTTCGGGCTCCTGCGCGTATGATTTCAACGAGCGACGTAAGACGTCCGGCCCGATGATATTATTAGTAACCTGAGTAAATTCACCAATTGTCCATATAATGCTGGCTTTAGCCTCTTCGCTTAGACGTGACTTGCGGTTATCGAGAACCATAGATAATTTGTAAACCGTCCTAGTCACTTGCTCGGCGCTCAGGGACGCTGCCTGCTTTTGCTGCAAAAGAAATCGCACGACTTTCAATAAGTCAGCCAAAATGGAGCCCGAGAGTGAATCCTCCATCTGCAGCAAGCACCAGTAAAGAATACGATCTGTCCATCTAGATGATTTCTGGCAGCAAAATCCAATTGCTTGCACGGCATTTTGAGCAATTTCTCTGCGGTATGACGTCGCATTGTACTGTAACTCCTTGATAATGTACAGGGCAGAGTCATCCGTAAAAAGTGCCAGAAGGATCTGAAGTTTGCATTTCGCAACGTGAGTCGAGTCGTTTGGATGTAGGAAGAATTTTCGAGCTGCGCCTTGGAACTCCTCAGGCATGCACGAGGCTAAGATCAAAATAAGCTGCAACAATTGCAGTTTCTCAGGTTCACTAGCAGTAGCTGCAACTAGCTTGATGAGAATTTTTGGAAAGCCGCCTTCGCTAACGTCTCGGGGTGTTGCAAGCGTGACCAAAGCCCGCACGGCAGAAAGAACGACGATGGTGGACGAGCTGTATGTCGCCGTTCCTAAACTGTGCACAAAGCTCTTTAAGTCTTGATCCATCTCACACTCGTACTCTTTTGGAAAGGATGCAAAGTCATCAGGAAGCGTTTCTCGCGATCCGTCACCGACCACGAGAGTCGGCCGTGGAATGAACTTGAGGCAGTACTCTACCAAGAGGTCAGTGAGCATAGCCCTGGACCAATCATCAAGATCCAGAAGCAAACGCACATACCTCCTAAAATTTGCATGTACCGGTGCCCACGTTCTCGTGCGCAGAATTCTGAGCAATTGCGGCTTCAAGCTGAAAAAGACCTTGACCGCACTTCCCACAACAAGCGGTGAAGCATCACCCATCAACGTGGTGAGGTGCTTCAATAGCTGCAGTTTTTGGATGCCTTCAATCGTAAACGCAGACCCAATGGCTAACGCCGTGGCCGACCTGACCTCGGGCAGTCGATCATTGAGCGTCCGCTTGATGCATAAAAGCAACAAGGAGGCAATCTCTGGAATACGGATACCACCGAGCGTGCGAATACTTGCGGCGCGCACGTTGGGCGCCTTATCCGCTAGCAGTTTTTGCACGGAGTTGATCGACAAGAGCGCGGTGTCCGGCTCGCTCTCGGCGTATTTCTCCACGTATAGCATCACTAGCGCCCGCACCCGAGCGTTAGTCAGCGTGACGTTTTTCACCACATCGGCAAAATAAACCGAGCCGTCCTCACCAGCGGCAACCAACGCCATCACACACTTCATGCCGCTAAGCACTTCGCGGTCGAGCCGTGAGCTCAAGAGCTTGGCGATTTCCTGGGGCCGTTTCGCTGTGGGCGTTTCCGTGAGCCGCGTTGATGCGCTGACAGCGGCTTCGATCGTGATGTCACGCGCTGACTCGATGATCGACGAAAACCGCGCAAACGAGTCCGCCATGGCTTAGATGGATTGTATCGTATCCTAGTTTTTCTTTGGTTGATCGGCACTTGGCGTGGTGTGGAGTTGCGCGCACCGCCGCTCACCGCTGATCCAGGTTCCATGGTCACGTGCGTGGAGTAAAGTGAACTACATTTTTATCAAGCATTGATAAGCCACTTGTTCATTAAGTGTCCAAGCGAATTTTTTTGAGAATCGTGATAAAATATCCTCATTTTCTTTCTTACATGAAAATAAGCTTGAAGCTGTCAGAACCGTGCTTTCAACTGGTTCGAGTTGAAGTAGAACTGGCGCTGGAAGCGATTTAGCTTTCCTTTCGTGCGTCAATCACCTCTTATCCTCTCCGCAGCCGCCTTCATGCGCTTGCCCATACCAACATCTTTCTTGTAGGATATGTATTCTTGGGGAAAGAATTCTCCGATTGTGGTTTGCTGGCCCTCTGTTCTAGTTTTGTTGATGTTACGGATAAGCGGCACCATAACCTCATCGACCCTTTCCTGCGACCAACCCACATTATACATCAAGAAACTCCGTATTTGGTCCAACAGAGGCACTCCCCATTTGAATTCGGATCGATCATGGTCCACTTCTGGGCGCTTGTAAGCATCCACAACAATCTGGTCGGGAAATGTATCGGGAAGAAATAACTTTCCGTTCTTAATGCGAGCAAGTAAAGTTTTTTCAAGTTTGCTCGTTTGCTTCGGATCGCGCTTCTTGAGTGTTTTAGTCGTTTCATCGAACCACAGCTTGAAAGCTTCAAGACTACCAAACTCCGCAAGGATCTCCATAGCCAAAACCGGCCCTATACCTTTGATACCTTCGGTGTAATCACTACCCAATACCAATGCAAGCTCAATCAACTTCTTTTGATTGAGCCCTACCTTATGCTCTATGTCTTCAGAAATGTAGCATTCCACGTACTTGTTCTGGTTGAACATGTTTTTGTAAATTCGGCTGCCTCCAAAGAGGAAGCAATCGCTGTCATCTGTGACGATACCATCCACTAGCTCCAATCGATAAAGCTCTGCACATTGGGCTTCTGCCTCCATTGGTGCAGTGATATAAGGAATTCCAAAACGTTTGAGAAGCTCTTGAACATCATTGATCATTGTTTGTGTGACTTCCTCTGCGTCACGCTTGGCTTTGTTGAGTTGCTCTTGTAGAAGTTGCTCGTTGCTGACAGTTGTATGAATCGGGATCTTGTCGAATTGAATGCTGGACGTGAACTGTGCATGCTCATGCTCCTCTTCCCTGAGCTGTCTGACCAAATCTTCTTCCTCGCTTTCGTCAAAATCATAATCTAGTATCGCGGAATTTTTTGCTTTTTTTGTGGATTTATTTGTGCCTTCATTCGTGTCCTCGTTGTTCACTATGGGCTTCGAAGCGCTGGAGTCAACACTTGTCACACTATGGTCAACGTGGGGCGACCTCGATCGACTCCTCTGAGTGGTTGCCAAAGGCTTTTTCGAAGCTTTGCGCGAACTCCGTTTACTCCGTTGCACAAAGACCTTTCTCGGGTCTACCCTTTTACGACTGTGGTGGCCTTTCCTGCTTTTCTGTGGCCCTGAGTTCGAAGACGGTACCATATTTTGAACAGCAATTTCTTCTTCTTCATGGTCATCGGACCTCTCGAGATCTGACGCGGTTGTTGCCTTCTCAACAATTTCTAAGTCGGAATCGTCACCTTCTTCAGACATTTTGTCGACATCGTCGTCACTAGGCGAAGCTTCTTCGGCCACTTCTTCAAAGTATCTCTTAGCCTCGTTCCATGGGATGAGTCCAGCCTTCTCGTCATCATCCAGTTGACGGCTTTGCTCTCGCTCCGTCAAAAAGCCGATTTGAGCATGCGGGCTTTGTAAATGTGACGAATCGTTAAACCAAAGCGGCATGCTCTTCACTTGCTTATCCTCTTCAGCATCCTCCTCTTCTTCTGAATTCTTAGGGCTCTCGACGTGATTGTCTACGTTGACAGTGACCCGCTCTTGATCATTGCCTTTGTCAAGTGGGCCTTCGATCAGGTGTGCCACTTGGCTGCTCTGAGATTCCCCAAACAATAGAGATTTTCCGAAATCGAAACCTGGCTGGCCAGTTGACTCAATCACCCTTGACAATTGGTCTTCTTTGCTTTTTTGCTGGAAGTAATCTATCTTGGACTCTTCGATCGCCATCTTCAAGTCTGTGTCTCCTAGGGTCTTGATCTGTTCTTGAATCTCCTGATCATTTTGTTGCACGCTCGGGATATCATCGTACTCGTGCTTATACCTTTCATAAATTGACTCTATCACTGCCTTTTCCATGTCTTCATCCTCTAATTGAGGCGAACTTGTATGTGCGGCTGTGTTGGTGGTTGATTCATCCCCGAGAGGAACATCCTCCAAATCATCGTCATCCGACTCATCCGCTACATGTTCATCTTTGATCTCAATCGCGTGCCTCGGTCGTTCTATTTCTCCATCATCGTCCAATTCGATAGCTTCATCTTTTCCGTCGCCTCCCAACGACAAGGTCCATCCTCCTTCGTTTTTCACGAGCATATACTGTCGATCCTTGTCCCCTGCAATCCTGCGAGTAACATTGCCTGTATCCTCAGCCATGCCACTTACATTCATCAACTTTTGGGTATAGTAATTCCTCTTTTGAACTTGCTGGATCTGGAATTTGGAGAAGTCACGACTATTGGGAAATAGATGCTCTAGTTGGTCCTTAGAATAACCCAATCTCAACCTAGATCGGAGTCTTAAGTGCGACAAGATCATATATTGGGTGGCCATCGGAAGCTCAGCAAACTCAGAGGATGATGGGTCAACAGAATCGATGCTGATACCATCTACGACGTCCCAAGAATGTTCATCGCCGTAGTCTTCGAGTTCTCCTTCGGGCATGATCCTCTGGTCTCCTTTCCTCACTGTAAACTGCTTCAAGTCTGGGAGATGGTATTCGTCTTTCCTACGAAACGTTTCTGTCTGCGCTTGGAGAGGTGGAGGTGGAGCTGTCGGTTTCTCAGTATGATACATGGGCAAATCATCAAAGTATAGATTGTCGTTCTCGGCTGCCAACGCTGTAGCATCTTTGGGTTCTGGAGGGTGTTTTCCTTTTGTTGCAATTTGTCCCTCACCTGTTCTTCTGTGCATTTGCATTGCCAATAACTTTTGAGCTGCGCTCTTTGCATTTTCCTGGTTTCCTTGCCGCCGTTCCTTACGGGCTTGAATGACCTGTCTTTTCAACGGTGGCGCTCCTCCATCAAACACAAATAACGGCAAAATTCCAAAAAAGAGCATTTTGCAAATTCGGCGGAAAAACCCCACGATGTGAGTCTGTCCTAGCGAATTGCCTTCCTTATCTCGAACTGCCTTCATGAACTGATAGATCCAGATCGAGGCATCTACCGCAAGTCTTTTCCGCGAGAGTGCTTCAAGCTTAACCGGCCGAGCCGCAGGACCCACTATATCCCATAGAGAGTGGACACCCATATGTCAAGTTTCTTTTTTTTCAATGGTAGATTCACAGATTGCAAACAAATTTCCTGTACGCGTGTATAGAATTGCTCCACATGGTAGTGCATGCGCCTTTGAGAACGGAACCGATTAGCAACCTCCTCCACCGCAGCCAGTGCTTATATTACAAAATTCTGTTGTATCGTGGTGTTACAAAGTTGGTCACGTATTTCATTCTCGGCTTGCAACTATACATTGGTTGAAAATCATAGCACACTTCGAGGCTAGAAATTTTCATTTTGTTCTGCTGACATTCTCACAACTCCTTCCCTCCTTCCTCTCGCTTCTTTGACCTACTCTCAAAAGCTTTGTGTCCTCGCACCATCTGTGTTTCTTCCGGGAGCATGAATCCTACGTTCAATCACCAAAAAGCCTCCGGGGTATACCCTAGGCATTCCGTTTCCCAACCGGAATTTGACTCTAGCCCAAACGTAAATCAGGAAAATGGCCAGATAAACACCCGTGTAGTTACCACTCGTCTACTGAGTCCGCCAAAGGTTGTAGCTGAGTCTCCCCAGCGGACACACAAATTACCTGCCTCTTTCAAACCCCGAGAAGCCAAAAACATGCCATTGATTGAAAAGATCACGACTTGGCTCTACAATATTCCTTGGTATCAGGGAGACGATGGGGCGTGGTATCTGGAATGCTATCCTGGCCATGCGTCATCCAACGGAAACTCTGAGGAGTGGAAGAGCACGCCTGATGACCAAGACATTTTCGAGCAGCAAGCTCGCCAAATCACACGAATGATAACAAACAGCTATCTATATAATGGAGAGATTACCGCCCGTCCTTTGACGCATACCCTGGACCTCAGTTTTCAAAGGTACTCTGATGATGGATATCTCTATAGGTACGCACAAGTTGAGCTCGAGGAAGACTCTGACTTCACGTGAAAACCTTGACTTGCTAGCACACGCAATTGCAAACGAAAGTTGCTTTTTTATTTCTACCTATCCTTTCTTGCTCTCTTCACATCCATATATCCAACTCTTCAACGTTGTAAGAGCCATGGTGCGACAGACCCAAGCTATCGAAGCGAGGATAGCAAGGAACGATGCTGTCGCAATTCTGGATGTATGAGCTATTGTAAACCTTCCAGTATGGAGCTCTCACCTTGCGCGCTGCTTGAAATAAGCCTGCCCATATGTAATTTAGGAACACGCCGGGCCCAAGAACAATCCTGAGCGCATCCAAACATTCAATGATCCTGATGATAACGTGGGGAGATGTTTCATATATATTGGGCAAGACAAGGTTCAAAAAGTGAATGAATATTTCTTGATAATCATCGTGACACAATCCGTAGCAGTTCAAGGCCAAATGCCGGACCACAGTAGCAGCTGTCTGACGGTGAACTTGATCGCGATCAGTCAAAGCATCCTCAAGTAGTGGTGTCATTGCAAAAAGATAATCTTTTGTTGTCGTTCCATCCAAGTACTCAAATAAAAAGCTCAATGCTTTCAAGACACCATTCTGCACATTTTTGTCTGGTACTCTGTATTCGTTCATGAGTGCTGGGAGGACAGTAAATGGAGAGCATGTGTCCGCGACAATTCCAATGGCCACAGCGGTACATACTCGAAGCTGGCGCTCTTGGACATTGAGATTGTTGAGAAGCATTGCCAAAACATCCTGTGGCCCAATTGTCTTAGCTATATCACCAAAAGTTGCATTTGCTGCAATGCGTATTCTTTTTCTTTGTGATTTGAGCATGTCGAGGAGATCGAAGCAGACTCTCATCCATTCCTTCGCATTGATAGACTCGGCATTTCCTCTTGCAATCAAACCGACTAATTTGATACACTGCTCTTGAACTTTTTCTTGCCGGTTCTTCAATATCGGGGTGAGCGTCGGAAGAAGAATATTGACTGATGGATTTTCCAATGTGAGTAAAGACTCGCGATCCATAGTCTTGATGCAACTGTAGAGTGCACCAATGATCGAACCAAGTACTTCGGGATACACCTCGCCCAACAGCTCGTACAAAAATAAAATGAGCTTTTTCATCGTTGTGTCATCGCCATTTGAGCAAAGCTTGATACTATCCGCAATCACCGTGATCAAGTCTGCCGATTGTTGACGTATCTCAGGTTCACTACCCTTGAGTCTGTAAAGGATTGAACTTAGAACAATGGGAATCTGAGGCAGGATTCTCAAACCGAGAACTCGACATGCGGAGCCAAAGGCTTGAAGATAAACAGGATGTGGCAGTCTTTGCTCCTGAAATGCAAAGAGAAGAGAGTCCACCAAGTTGGCATCAAAATCGATAACTAGTTCAACTATGGACTCTGGGCATTTCACAAGTATTTTGTTAATAGCATCACATGCCATCCTGCGCAAGTTTTCATTGGCATCCTTTGCAAATGGCGTGAGCTTTTCTAGAAGAATCGGGACGTCTAGGTTTTTGGCCACCAGAACGGTGGCATCGACGACTAAGCGTGACAACTGCGAAGAGTCCAGCGCGATTCTTCTGTTCCAAAAACTTTGAAGGAACGGCGCGATAATCTGGCGGCGATAGTCGGGAAAAAGCGTTTTTGATAAGGGTATTGTCATGATGATACGTAGAAGCGACTTTTTCATGTCTTCATCTGGGCTGGAAAACTCTCTGGTCATGACATGCATGAGCTCACGCGTATAGTAGTTCGAATACTCGATATATTGCGGATTATGGGCCATTAGCGGAACCATGGCGCCAATTGCTCTCAAAAATGCGGCCAAGCCTCTTCCCCTATGGTGTCTGAGGCCATTCCACGTAGATTCAAGAATTTGCTCGAATGCTTCAATACCATATGGATGTACACTTTCGGCCAACTGTGCGAGTGTGTTAGCGGTTGCTGTTCTTACTTGGAGCAACTCGTCCGAGATTCCGGGAGACAAGACGTCCACTAGTTGCGACAAATGGGGTAAGATCAGGGCGCCACTGCTGCCTCCCGAGAGAATGCAGATGTGGTGGACGGTCCGTATGCCTGTATGACGTGCCTGCCAACTTTTCTTCGACCTAATTACAGCTTTGATGAACGGTAAGACCTTGACGAGGCCCAAGGTGGTGGCCACAACTGCAAACACACGGGCAGTCAAATTTCGCACGTACTCGTCGGAGTGGTCCAAATCTGGGCGAAGACTCGAGACAATATTAGCAAACCCAGCTACGCGCGCAACGTTTGCTATTCCCTCTCGAGCCTCTAAACGGAGTGTCAAGTCTTCATCGATGAGCAGCGGTGAGATAGCCGTGATTATTTTGTGTGTGTATGGCTTGATAAGGCCTTCAAGCAGAGCTAGCAAGCGACCTGTGAGCTTCGTAAGGATGTGACGATCTGCGTCATCAAGGTTGGGCTCGAGCATCAATGGAAGAATGATTCCGAAAAGCGATGAAGGCCCATACTCAAGTGCGCCCGAGGTGACTGATCTCATGGCCTTTTTTCGCACACTCGGCAGGCCGTTTTTGATCTTGAATACCAAAACTTGGGCGTTATAGTTCATCCGGTCTTCGTTGTTCGTGAGGCCGGAAGGATTGACGTTGAGAAGAGCCGAGAAATGCTTCACATCTTCTTTTCTCATTGCAATCCCGGCAAATTCTGGTAGCGCATCGTTGAATACGCGAGCTTGAGATTTCGTGTCGGGAATCTGATATAGGGCTGGCGCAGAGTCATTGGTCTCGTACCCCTCTGGCGCAGAGGCAACAATGTACCCCTTAGGTATGAGTTGGTCTAAGACACGGGTAGATAAAACAAGGCCATTAGCCGAAGGAGCAATGCTGGCCTCTTGTGAGATAATTTCAAGCAGAGCAGAGGATTTGCGGGTAGAGACTTGCCCTTCCAGTTTGTCATTGGACTCTGCCTTGTTCTCGCCGTCCCGAAAGTCTCCCTCGTGCTTTGTGCCAATTTCGTCACCGTTTTCAGACGACTTGATTCTTTTCCTAGGCTGCTCATCCACATTCGACTGTTGAGAATCACGGGTCTTGGCAACGTGCGTCATTCTCTCTTGGTACGTCTGGATATTCTGTACGTCCAACGCTCGGTTGTACTTTTTATTTTTATAGTCGTCTTTCGCAGCGATGTGACTCCTGGTAGACTCAGAATCTAAATCTATGTCCCTGAAGCCTCTCGGACCTCCAAATGTCGTCATAGGTGGCTGTTTTGACATGGCGAAGGAATGAGTAAAAGCTATGACTATCTCTCGAGGCTCTTCGCGGAGTTGTATCTATTGGGGAGTGCGGCTGCGTCTTGAACTACACATCATGGGCATGTATAAATTCATAGATGTGAAGGCCTGACTAGGAGGCAGTAAGTCTACTATCCCCAACAAGAAACGTAAGCTCTAAAAATTCTCATTCTCAGTCGGGCTTGGGAACTACTTTTGGTCATATTTATAATCATGTGAGACGAGGCCCTGTACTCGTCTACAATCTGACCTGCGGTATTCACTTACAAGTCATGATGACCGTGGTGACACTTGATATATTTTTGTGAAAGCATACAGAGAAAAATAAGTGAAGGATCAGGCTTTTTCTGAAATCACAATGCTTCAAAAGCTCGGATTGTAAGGGATCTGTTGACCTGGCCAAGTCCCATCACCTCGCGCATCTTGCATCGCACGCGACACCAAAGCGACAAGATTAGATTTGGATACGTCTTTTCAAAACACTTTGGAGAATGGCATCGCATCCGTCATTGGTGCTACTCAACAGACATTTGGCGATCAAGGAAAATTCGCCGTTCACTTTGATCATTGATTCATTGTCACAGTCTGCTTGTCATCTTCTTCGAGAGTTTGCTCACCGGTGTAATGGGCTGGTTGTGTATCTCTCGTATGAGACCACGGTGAAGCCATCATATGCCACGAGCTTCATGGACTGTTCTCGTGCAGGGCAGAAAGAGATACAGGAATTTGTTCATGCAGCAAGTACTGGCCACAGCACACTGTCAAAAACACTTGTCATCATTGATTCTTTGAACTACCTCGATGACGGAACGCACGCATCATTCGTGTCTGCGATTGTTCAACCATCTCTTTCGATTGTCGCATGTTATCACAGTAATGTTCCTAGTGCTCATAGCTCGGGATATCCCCTGCCATTGAAGCTTTTATCGTATGTTGCCCTGTCAATCTTTGAAGTGATGCCCCTCGAGGATGGGGATCCGGAAGAAATGGCAGGCAAGATGTCGAGCTTCCAGTTTCCCACGAATCGGGGATTAAATCTGGAAAAGTTCAAATTGGCTTTCACGAATCGGCGGAAGTCGGGCAAATCCTCGACTAATGCATTCATCGTGGACACAAATTTACACACCTACGAAATCTACAGGCCTCGAAAGGACGAGGAGAATCAAGAAGACGAGGAGTTACTCAAAGACCTTACGACTTTTAATTTGACGACAAGCTCGAAACAGAAATTGGCAAGAGAGCAGGTGGAGCTACCGTTCATGGAAGCGCAGACTGAACTCGGAAAGTTTGGAGGCGCCATTGTCTATGAATTTGAAAAAGATGATGACTACGATGAGGAGGACCCCTATGAAGATCCATTCTGACGACTACCGCGTACGTATGTTCTCTTGAAAATACACAGTACAAGTTAAAAAAAAAAATTGTAAAATCTGACAATTCTTGAGATTACTCCATCATAGCATCGAGAAGAAAAGAAACAAAAAAACAAAGCCCGATGCGGGGCTCGAACCCGCAACCTTTTGATTGACCTTATAGTGTTTAAGAGTCAAATGCTCTACCGATTGAGCTAACCAGGCTTCCTTGTGGCAAAATTAACTGCTGGTTTTCTTAATGAATTTGAATGAGTTATGAGTTTTCAAAACTCGGGAATGCCGCAAATTCTTGTATTCCTGAACTTTCGAAAAGATTATGTTTTTGTTCTTCGGACTCACTTTTTGATCGTGAACGAGATGCCCAATGTTAGCGTGAATTGGTGATACTGGCGCCACTCATACTGAAAGGAGCTACCGCGGTTTTTTTTTTTAAAACTGTGCAATTAAATCTCTAATTTTTAATTAATTTTGCGAAACTCTTGGCTCTTTGAATATCCAATTGAATCTTATGATGGTATACATCAATGAAATTGTCGTTTTACACGCCTGTTTTATGGGCAAGAAAAAAGACAGAAAGAGTACTACCATTAGGGCAATGACAACGTAATTAAATCTTATATATAAGTTTTTTGGAGCTAGGTGAGCAATTCTGGCTCCCAGTCCTTAATTTGAGATCTCGTGTCGCCAAACGATGCCTGGGGTGAAGCTGCGATCTATTATAGGTTTTTTCTATATGGG
>ERZ794936.614-NODE-614-length-15626-cov-33.303384_pt1 | contig 15626 bp, 11 predicted proteins | sample MGYA00511083_ERZ794936 | MGnify/ENA primary metagenome ERZ794936 (study PRJEB30137, sample SAMN04331409) | food metagenome | isolation source: Y2 must sample point D1 replicate A | place: Australia: South Australia | collected 2014 ... | reverse complement strand
AATATTTTTATTACATAGTTGTATCAATGTTTTTATCAACTAAGCCTTCCTAGTCATAGTCAAATCTGTCTACAAAGATAATTGGTGCTACCATACTCCAAGCGTACAACCCATAGCACAACCACGCACTAATGATCTTGACCCAAGAGTAAAAGTACGTTCTGCCCACAGGAATGAAATCTCCGTTTTCTAACTCTTTTACATTGATTGTCAATAACATTGTTATCCATTGTGTAGCCAAAAAGAAAATGACGTGGAATAAAACATAGTTGTAAGATGGTCTAAAGCCTGCAAGAGACTCTGAATCACCATCCTCATGCCTTAGTTCAATATCGTTCAAAGCGCTCTCAGGCAAAGATCCTTCTTCGACAGCTTCCCTTATGGCCTGAATTCTGAGTTGAGATCTATCCTCTTCTCCAAACAAATCGTTGTCTGCCCCATCCAAGTGGATGTTATAAGAGTCTTCTTCAGTTGTGTTGAATGCTGAATTTCCTGCCGCTCTTGTTGTTGTGTACACTATAGCAACAAAGGTAAATAGAGAACCTAAGATGATGGAAGCTCTTCTTGTTCCGGATGATCTGACTAAAGGATTGCATCTTTTGTCATCTGGTTCACTTGCCATAGCACTGAATGTCAAGTAGGTGCAGTAGACTGTAACAATACTACTTTGCACAAGCCCACATTTTGGATTGTGTTCTTGGACCTTTGGAGCAATTGACAAAAGGGTAACAACAACACCCAAAAGAACATTTACCACGGCACTGGATAGGTTCATAGTGCAACTATCTCCACAAAACACGACAAACATTACAACAATCATCACGAGGGAACAGACATACATTCCTAATGTGGAGCTAACCAATAAGCGTCTCCAAAATGTTGAGTTTTCGTCGTCTTCCTCCACGTGTCTCACGCAAACCTCCGCATACTCATGTGCAAAGTCCACCAACAAGATCAACCCAATGAATATAAATATCGCACCGGAAGGAGAACTTATGTACTTTGAAAACCAAATGAAAAAGTCATTGCTCAACCATTTGAAACTGGCAAACAAGGTGAAGAAGTAAAACAAAGTCTTCAAGGCCCAAAGTGAGTTTTGCATTTTGACTTTCCAGGCACTGCGCGCCAAACTTGAAATGGTTATGGCTAGTGCAACATGTAGCAACCCCAAAGCAAAATTGAGCCGGTATACTGAAAATACACCACACTCTAAACCAACACAAGTCTTTGACGGGTATAATATGGAGTGGTTCGTGGACATTGCTATCCACGATACCAGTGAGTTTATCAATAGCACCAGCGCGTAAACAATTCTGGTAGCTACAGATGATGCTGAGGTGTCGAATTTGCTGAACACGGAGCTTAGCAAGTTGGAAACCGTGGCACCTAGAAACGATGAAATGAATGTTGCAGCTGTTGTAAATGGTAAAGAAATAATGGCCCCCATGTTAGGATAAAAGCTTTATTGTTTTGTGGTTTTTTCTTGCGTGTTTTTATTTAGTTATCAGTGTGTAGGATACGTAAAATGTTATGATACGTCTGGGACGGAATTTGTCAAGCACTAGGAAATTGGCAGTGCATGTTTTTCAAAAAGCCGAGCAAACTTTCCACTTTCTGTTGTTTTTTTTTTTTCATGTAGGTTTTGATAAGAACCAAGATTTAGCAACCCCGCATTGTATAGACTTTTCTAACATATACTTGTACAAACGTAATTAAAAAACAGCTTTCTCGCTTTTTGAAAAAAAAACAATCAAACATGTCCAAACACACGGCAACAGAAATCTCCGCTGCTGCAAGAATCAACGCTCACAATATCTATTGATTGAGCTATAGTTTTGTCTGAAGAACTTTGATTGTTATTGCAACGACTTTTGCTATCATGCAATGGTATCCCATCACTTTTAATGAAGTTTGTAATCGGACTAGCTAAAGAAGAGCTTGCAGATTCTGTGTCTTCAACACAATTGTCCCAAAAACCTTTATCAAATACACACCACGACGATTGCTGAACTTGTTTGATTTTTTCCTGAATCTCAAAGTAGCCTGTCCGATCTGTTCCAAGGATGTAGTAAAAAACATAATCTGACCACTTGACTGATTTCTCTATTATCTGGTTTTGCTCACTTAACACCTTAAAGAAACCACTTACCAAAGGACTTTCAGAGTTCATTTCATGACATAGAATTTCCAACATTTTGTTTTCTTCTCCTTTTTCATCGGCCCGCGGGTCAAAATACAGAAAACTTAAGATGTTTTCATGAAGTACTCCACCGGAAACACAGCTCGAAACACTGTGTAAATCTTTACCTTGTTCACATAAACTCGTTTGAATAGAACATCCATGATCTAAGCCATTCTTCGAGGGAATGGGAAAGTGAGCATGAGGATAAAGAGCATTGGACAATGAACAGCTTGTTACCTCAAAATTTGGCACACAATCAATCGATTTCAAAACACTAAAGTCGAGACTGTTTTTTGGTGATATTTCATCATTCAAAACAGACCCATATGGATTAGTGGATGCTTTTATTTTAGGTCGATGCGCTTTTATATTATCGGTGTTGGAAAAGGAAGCCAACGAGTCAAAACAATAAACATCAAGATTGCTAAAGCGGCTGTTGAACGTTGACATAAAGAAGCTTCTGCTAAATGTGAAATTATTACTTTTGTAAACCAGTAGTAGTTGTTTTTTTGTCCCCTTTCTCTTGCTTGAGCTGGTTTCTGTTAAAGCTGAGTCGTTTAATCGGCGTGTTGGTATTTCACCAAAAGCACCAATGTAAACAAACTAGAGCTTTAAATGGTTGAGTAAATTTAATACTGAAATTGGCAGAACTTTGTGATGTCTAATCAAAATGGAAAACTCGTTTGTGCTACAGGATGGTAGGAAAGAACACATCTTGGTGCAACTATCACAGATCATTTTGCAGATACAAAGTACCTATATCTTCATTTTCTGTCGTGATATATTCTATAAGTTGAGTGACGAAAACTTCCAGCAAAAACTCAAAACCATATATTTCGCAATAAAAAAAAAAACAAAAAAAAACACCAAGTTTATAAGTTGAATGACAATGTGTACCATAACAACAGTCCAAAAAAAAAAATGGCTTATGAGTTCTTGGTGAGATCAATGGAGTCCATAAGGTTTTCAACATACTCTTGCAAATACTTATTTTCTTTTTTCAATCTAGAGACATTTTCTTTTTGAGCTTCAATCTCTCGTTTGAGCAGAGCAATAGTATCGTTCTCCAATTGTTTTTTCTGCAATTCCTGCGCCTCTGATAAAACCTTTTTCTCAATTTCAGTTTCTTTGGTATCAATTCTATCCATTTTCTTTTGGTAAGAAATACTGGAGTCGGTCCCTGGGACTGCCCAGATGTCTTTTATGTTGAACCATTGAGATGACTGTGAAGTTCATACAAAACATTTTGCCAACTTGGAAAACTTGTACTCCGAAAACCAGAAAACTTTACAAACATGTTGTCTCGTGACCACTTCTTCGAAGTGTTCAAAGTATTGTGCTTAAACTTCAACTCAAAAGAACTGCCTGGCGATGCATTACGATCTATAAATCAAAGAATTTGCATAAAACTAAACACACAATTGAAACCATGTTCACCGACTAAAAAAAAAAAAGGACAGCATCAATCGACTCTGACAGAACCATATATTTTTTTCACAAATATCAAAGAGCTTAGAAAGCCGACAGATCCTGTACACAATCCTATCAAAAGCGACAAGAGAGCACTGTAACTACAGTACAAAACAATAGTCACAAACCCTTCCAACTGAAATTTGGTGAAGAAAATGCAGTGTAGAAAAATGTAAAAGGACACACCAAGCCCGCCAATGAAAAATGCTTTCCAGCCCCACTTCCAATTTTCCATGCACAAGGTGTAATACGTGAAAACTGTTGTGATGATAGAAGTCGTCAATAAAAGCGAGGAAAAGGCTATTAACAAAAACCCAAACATGTAAAAAGTTTGATTGAACCACAGCGAGTTGTATATAAAATACAACTGAACTGAAATACAGCCAAAGGGAAATATGCCCGCAACAAGCGCAGACGGGATGGTTTTCAAGTAGGTTGGTTGAATTGGGATTTGTCTTTCTATTTGGTTTGTTTTGGTTGGAGCAGACGAGAATATAAACGCATTATCTTTGAATGACAGTTTCCGTGCCAGCAACGACCCCAAAACGCTTGAAGGCAGGGAAAGCAACATCCATATGCCCACTAGCATGCACAAAGAAGAAAATGGCAAAGCGTCCGAGGAGTGCACGCAAAGCAAAAAAACATTTAAAAAAATGATGGTCAGAAAAACAGACCCTGGAATTAAGCTTGAGGTTAAAATCAAGTTAGTTTTCCATTGCATTCCGCCAAAAAACCTGTACACCGTCATAGAGGTAAACGCACCGATGAAAGCAAACAGTGCATATAGAACAATAGCAAAAGTTGGTAAGGCGCCCCTGTTTTGGGGCGACAGCAGCCCAAAACAAGCCAACAAAATCACTGTGCCGCTCATAACCAAAATTTGAATCCCCGCACCTGTTAAGGAAGAGAGAAGCAAAAGTTTTTTTGGGGCTCTGAAAACATCTCCATGTAATAATTTCCAACCACTGTCTTGATCAAACTCATCACTGTCTAAGTTCAATGCCTCATACCTGCTGAAGTCTTTTTTCAAGGTCCTGAACAAAATTTGTTCCATCAAAGTAACCAAAAACAAAACAGCAACGCTCATACCGACCAAAGAAAACCATTGAATTTGAGAGTTGCTGGTGTGTGAGTATTTGTCCCAGCGGGTAGCCCAAGGTGTGTCCCAGTGCTCAAATTTCACGGAGTAAGTGTAATCTACGTAGTTGTCCTTTTTTTCGTTCAATATTTTGGGTTTCCCTGTCAAATCACAGGAATCTTTGACATTTCTCTCCAGACTTAAAGGATTGACCCTAACGCCGACGACTCTGTAGTGAGATGCATCAATATCGTAAACTTCCACCACTATATCAAAGTGGTTGATGAACAAGGGCACTTTAAAGTATTTGTTTGCTTCGTTGGTGCTATCAAAAAACCCTAATTCAAAATTTGAAGAAAGTGCGTGTGTGTTGGTTGATTTGTCAAGCACCTCTCTCCCCGCCGGCAATCCATCAACTATCCAATTTTGGCGAAAATCTTCAGAAACCAGCTGGTTGATAAATTTCGCATCATTTTTCGGTATTTTGGAGGAGCAGAGTTTATTACACGTTGTGTCTTTCAGCATATTTATTTTGAAAGGGGAGTTGTAAATCCTATCACCAAATACCACGGATCCTAACGATTGAGGTTGTTTGGTAATCTTATCAGGCTCGCAGAAATGAAACTTGTGGAAATAGTAATCATACGAAAATATGTGGTTTTCTTTATTGTTTTGTTCGCGAAGCCCCGGTGTCAAATGGTTGACAAATAGCTGAACTTCATCTCCCTCTTGATAGGTTGTTGGTGCCATTCCCGGTAGGTAAAACGCCAAGGTCAAGCGTAGCCAAATTGGCACCAAAAAAAAAGATAGCACGTTTGCTGATAGCATGTTGCCGTTATGATGTGCTTGAAAACGTTGAATTATTTGGTGTTTTAGGAGTTATGATTATGCTCTAGTGCTGTATAATATCAACATCAAGAAATGTCTTGGCTGAATTCTTGCTCGTTTAACATGCTTGGAAATTTTAATGCACGTGCTGAGCACAAAAAAATTTGAAATTCCAGATCATTGCGTCCGGGTTTGTTAGATTATTGTGTGCACAACATGTATCATACCGTTTAGTGAGCATCTGATCAAGAAAATGCTGTGTTGCTTTTGATCTGATGTTGGATGCTCATGGCGCTTATCAAAAAACACAATTTGAATCTTGGGAAAAAAGTGAAAACAAACATCAAAATGGCAACAGCAGCATTGACCTATGATAAGGACTCGATAAAAAATAGCATACTCAATTCTGTTGCACCGGTGGTGACCGTTTCTTCATCACCCGAGCTAAATGAACGCCTTCAACGGACATTAAACATTCAAAATCTTCAAGAGTACATGGTAAAATACGGGAACATTGAGACCACGGCTAGTGTTTTAAAAGAAAATGCAAGTGGGATCAAACTGCAGGATTTGCAAGGACCATTCAGTTTGCGTTTTGCTGCTGACATGGAAACACTGCTTGATATGCCGAGAGACTCGCCGGACAATTTACAAAGTAGAATCCAAAGTTATTTGTCCACTGCAGAGCAGTCTCAAGATATCCCAATGCAAGACAGCAAAGAAATTTTCCAATACTTTTTTGAAACGAGCATGAGTTCTTATGATTTGAGTGTTCCTTTGACAATGTTCAATCATCCGGTAGTCTGTATGCTGGGATTTGATCTGAACGGTTCTCAAGAAAACGAAGACAAGTACGAAAGAGCAAGAGAGATGCTTGTGCGCTTTAAAAACACCAAGAAAACAAAAAAAAATGAGGCAACCAAAAACTGGAAATACATCAATATTAATGACATACTGCCTGTTTTTGTAATGTGCTATAATGATCACGATCAAAAATCATTTGAAGATGCGTGTGCTTTGGCGAAACAATTGAAGAAACAATTGTTTGTTGAAAGCTTTTTATTGCCGATTTGGCACACAACTGATGATGAGAACAAAGTATCACAACAGGATGTTGCAAATTTGCAAACATTGCTGGTCCAAATGAAGGTTAACACAATAAAACCCTTTATGGTGAGGAAAATACAATTTTGGAACGAAACGATTTTGAACCACAGAAAATCACTTTCAAAACTGTTTTTCAGGAAATTCTCTAGGCAATCATCACCAGCTCTTTCTCCATCAGACGGCTCTAATGCGACTTTAGAAACTGCAGAAGAGGAAATGCTTTTACGAAAGCTCGGTGATTGGAGTTTCATGTTGAAAGATTTCAAAACAGCTTTCAGCGTGTACAACCAGCTGGTGAAAGACTTTAACGCTACTGTAATACAAGAAATACTACCGACAAATGTTAATCCGCAGTTGCTATTGGCAAGCAGTCTTTTTTGGAGCGCCATTTCCATTTTTATGGGGGCTCAAACAATTTTAACAGGTAAAATGATAAAAACTGAACTAGATCCTTTAATCACCAGAGGTATTTCGGAAGCCACCATAACAGAAACCTTGGAAGATGGACTTTCCGATTCAGCAAACATGTTCATTCAAGTGTTTAAATTTCTTCTTCCTCTCAGTGAGCTTTTTCTTACTCTTAGTGACGAGTGGCTAGGAGTTCCTTATGCTATCCGGTGGTACGAAGAAATTTTGTACTGGAGCAATAACAAATACGGTTTAATTGAATGTTTTATATGGGAGAGATTAAGTCTCTGCTTCAAACTGAGAGTTGATCCAAGAGTCATTCATCACATAAAATTGGCACAGTGCAAGAATAGTACTGATGAAGTTACTGAGGAATCTGAACCGGAACCTCAGGCGCTCATAAACCCAAACAAGCTTGATTGGGGCAAGGACTACATAATGCAGGGGCATCAAAGGCAAAGAAAGGCTGTTTTTTTTGAGCTTTTGGCGGCAAGGAAATGGCTAGAGTGCAATCACGTCAATCAAACCAAAAGATTAATACTTGATATTGATAAACGATATGCCGGTCTTCCGTTTGCACATAGGAATGAGCTACTACTTTTCAAGCTGAAAGAGAAAACAGGATTAACCTAATGTACTGCAGAGCATTTTTGCAATTCCTTGGTTTTCGAATGTTTATCTGGTGCACCGTGTTTGTAACAAAATATATACAAAAAACGGAAACATGTTATTACATACGCGACACGTTTCATATACACTTAGGCCTAAAAAGTGCTTTCGTGATACTTTATTTGTTTCAGTCTTTTTGTTGTGGAAACGATTCTTTGCCTCCAACATGCCTCATTAGCTGTTCTGGAGGCAAAGTTTCCAAAATTGTTTTCTCATCAATACGCGATGTTCCCCGATCGTTACTATTTTGCGTAAGTTTTCTCCAAGCAACCAGGATCATTATCAAAGTAAATCCCAAAAAGCCAATAGTGGCCAATGATAATGCAAGGCCTAGTAGAACAACATAGCCACGATCCATGGTGCGGACAATTGGCTCCTCAGGAGGGACGTTAACTGTTGTGCTCGTATTTTCTGTATAGTTCTTTAAAGGCAAATTAGTGGACCACTGGTTGCTCATATCTGTATTGGCAAAAATCTGTAAGCCCATAATATTACTTTTAGCATCATCTGTGTTTTTGGATGAAAGATAAGGTAGCCATTGATTCCCACTGTAAACCATTGCTTTTTGAAGGCCGTAACTACTAGTTTCAAAAGTGCCTAAAGCTAATAAAGCGTTAGCATCATCAGTTAAATCTCTTTTGCTAGTGGTATTCGAAAGTGGTAAACTAATAACGCTTTTGATTTGAAAGTTGTCACTGGAAGAGTTGTTGTTCGAAATGTTTGTCCACGCTGAACCATCAAAGTACGAAACCACTGAACTATTCTCACTCCAAGTGTAAATTCCATTTTCTTGTGAAACGTAAAAATCGTTTATGTATTCAGATGAATTTGTGTAAACAGACAAGTTTGACGATGTCAAATTTAGTGCTCCTAGTTGGAGAGTTTTGCTGGAAGCGCTTGTTGCAATTTGGCCTGACATGAGTAAAAGATCATCGCTTTTTAGTTCACACTTTGATATGTTTCCTGAAATGGTATTATTGAGAAAAGTGTTCCAGGTCTTTGAAGAAAGATCAAATAAACAAGTGCCATTGCAGGACCCAATTTCAAAAGAACCACATAGCAAAGCTGTGTTGTTGGTTTTGAAATAGACCATTGAGTTGAAAATAGCTGAAGTGTCGTTCACCATGTCATCATAAATTGTCGCAACAGCCGAAAGATTGTAAAAAAACAATTCTGAACTGTTACTGCTCAAAAAGAGAACTTCGTCAGCATAGACCATTGAGTTAATGATAGAATAATTACTGATATCAACGGGAATTTGGCTTGTCACGTTATTCTCGTTGTTAACCAGTAACACAGTTGAGTCTGTTTCGTTCATCTTCACCGCATAACCGTTTGTAGAGCTATTTATGTATGTGGCACGATAATAATCAAAAACATTTGACTCCGTTAGGAACAAAGAGCTAACGTTTGTAAAAGAGTCTGTAAATTTTATGGGGTCCTTAAAGGTGGGCACCAAACTCTGGTTGAAATAGCCGCCACTAAAGAGTGTGTCCCCATTGGAATTTGACGAGGCGCTCCATAATGATAACCCAAAAGACGAGCTATTGGAAAGTTTTGATTGAGACGTCCAATTGTAAAAATAGCCGTTATCGAAAGCTAATACTAGGCCACTGGGCATTTGTATGGTTTCAAATTTTGTGACGTTTACCGAATCGTTAAAATTTTGAAGCGAGGTGAAAGTCTCATTGTAATATATCGAAGAAAGTTCGTTGTTGTTGATGTTGAAGTTTCCAAACAGTAATTGAATATCGTTTTCAATCACTCCGACGGCCGTGACTTTTCCATTTGTGCTCAGTTTTGAGTCTGTAATAATGTTATTTTTATCATCTAAGGTAATATAAGCTATACCAGCAAAATCCGGACTGGACAAGATTAGTGTGCTATTTGAAAAAGTTGAGAATAAACCAAAGTCATGTAAGCCTTTGTTCACAAAATTGTTTGTAGTGTAACTGTTTAAACTACTGTTACCAATTTTCATGGATGTGTTCAGATTCGAATTGGTGAAATTTTTTGGGGAATACTCCAAAAGGCCATAGATATCTAAACTGACATTTTTGCTTAAAGTTTCCGTAATGTTATAGTTATGTGACAAAGTATGATTGTTTGTTGAAACCAGCTGTACAGGATTTGGAATTTCTTGTGCTGAAACGGAAAGCCGGTCAGCAACCATAATTTTGTTGGACTGTTGCTCATTGATAGAACCATAGTAAGTAAGAGTAACAGTGGGAACGGCATACAAGTACCCCACAAATATATTGTCGTACTTCTCTTCGTTGTTGTTTTGATAGATTATCGTGGACTGGGATGAGATTGCTCCGTTTTCATCTTGATACGCAATTGTTGCATTGACGATTCCACGCAAAGAGCAGGTGTCATCTTGTACACATCCCGGTGTATACATATCAAATGAATAATTCCCGATAATGTTGATTTGAGGCACGAATTTCACAAAAGGATTATTCTGGACATCTTGTGTTGTCAAGTAGCTCTCTCCAACCAAGCCTTGTCCCCAGTTACCATTTGAAAGAGATGAAGTAGAAAAGCTGGAAATGTCTGCGCAACCCGGTTCGTTTAGTGTATTGTTTGCATACACAAAGTATTTGTCTTGAAATACTTGAAATCCCTTTAAAGACACGGCACCATTTTCGCTGTCGAAATTTGAGTCTGACAAACTTTGAAATGTCAATCCGGTCAGTGGCAAGGCTGATGTGAGTATAAAGTCTTGATATTGCGGGCTGAAAGACAAACTAGTTATGTTGTTTTCTAGAAATCTGGTTCCTGTTGAAGAAATATTCGAGTACAAGTTGCAACTAACATCACAGCTGACCAAACCGTCATGAAAGGGATCCAAATATGCTAGTTGAATAATCCCACCATTGGGTAGCAACAATCTGAAATTTGTGACTGATTCCGAACTGGACATGTAGATTCTGATTTTTGACGGGGTGATTGTATTCAGAAAGGACACAGAAAACGATGACGATTGATCGTTTCCAACCCAATTTGGGCTTGAACTAGGGTATACTTCAGGACACATGAAATTCGCAAGGTTTTCAAAGACTGAATTGCTGTCGTCACTCCAACTAGCAAATTTTAAAGGCACTAGCTGCTGTATCTGCTCTGTGGAATTAGTTGCAATCGAGATCTCGGTTATGTTTCCAACAGTAGAGTTTTTGATTTGAGTGCTGTTTTGATAATAAATGGTCTTGTTCAAATATGAGTCGTCATCAAGAGTATTGAAGTATCCGGTAAACAGAATCGAGTTGTCGTTTATCTTTGTGATGGATTTGATGAATGAGTCTTCTCCAAACCCTTTAAATGGTAATGTTGATTTTGTATTGGAGGTCAAATTCCACATAGCAGCACTGTGACCATTCTCATACGTAAAGTTACCTCCAAAATACAGTACGTCGTCATCTAAAAGCACGGCACTCACTTGTGAGAGACTTTGATTGAATACTTCTGTGTACGTCAAGGATGAAAGATTGAACAAAACCTGTTTGGATAAATCTTTGCCTGCAATATGACCCGTACCTGACAAAATAAAGCTGTCGTTACTGTAAGGGTCTAAGGACGTAATTTTGGAAACATTCCCACTGGGAAGCGAGCCAAGTTTTATGAACTTGGTATTTTCGTTGTCGTTGTAATTGAAATATATTAGAGCATCACCTGTAAAGCTTTCATTTGAGGTGAAGTTTTGCTGCCCTCCGTATACCATCAACGCAACATCTTCAGGCAACCCAAATACAGATATCTCCTGGCTGTTTGAAAGGGAAAGATCAACAGATGGGTACTCAATATCGGTGGCACCAAGCTTTTCGGCTAAGCTGTTTCGAAGGTTGGGGCTGTATCCAAAAGCTTCTCTGTTCAAAAGAGGTATAAGCCATAGATAAAGCAATAAGGATTTTGTTAGCATTTGGCAGGCGTGTAGCGTGGGTAGGGTTGTAGTGTTGCTGCTTTTGTTAATAATCTAAAGGTTTGCTCTTTGAAAAAAAGAATAAAGAGAGGCGCATACAATGATAATCTTACTCAATGAGTTTTTATTGCACAGAGTAGATCGATCTCAAATCAAGTTTCTTGTACCTGATTGGCTTTCTTTTTCTTTTTTCGTTTGTTATACTTTTCGTTTTTGTTGCAGATTTGTGTTTTTTTTTTTTTTGATTTTTTTTTTTGTACACAATGTACAAAAATTCTTACAGAGTCACGGCGCAGTATATATGAAACAACGATGTTTACAATTCTGCCTAATATAGAATACTAATGGGAGAAATAACGCGATGAAAATAATCAAAATGTACCTGAGAAATAGAAGTTGTGATGTACAAATTTTCAAAGCGCTGATCACCTGAGAACACAGCACTTTAAATAGCCTTTTGTCGAAGTGAAACTCCACTGAGTAGCAATATGTCATCGTAACAATAAACTTTTTTTTTTTTTTAATACTTGAGTCAAAATATATATTTACACACAAATAGCTCATCAACAATGGAACGTAATCAAGCGTTTTGTTTTTCCAATTCGTCCACTTTTGTTCTATAATCTCTTTGTGTTTTTGCCATATCCAAAAAGATTTCGTATTTGGCATTCAATAACTTTCTATCAGGGTGGTCAGACGAGTTTGGTTTAACCACTTTCCCTGCCCCTGTCAAGTTGTACATAACGTCCCATAACAAGTCTCCTGCAAGCAAGTCGCTGACTGATTTTTGGTGGTTTACCGAGTTGAAAGATAGAGCTTCGTTGCTTGTTGAGGTTTTTGGTGATGTAACTTCTTCTTCTTCGGCAATTGCACTAGTCTTTTTGTTCAAAGCCATTTGACTTGCCGGGGTGACGTGAGGGAATGGGAATCCCGAAGAAACACCAGATGTTGATGAAGCTGTTGGCATTGTGTATGGAGATGGGGAGTGAGCTCCTTCATTTAGATCATAACCAGCAGCTTTGGCAAACTGTGCAAAATGCGATTTCGTTGGAAGTGGGGGTTGTTCTTCTGTCAAAGAGGCTCTTCTCTCGGCGTTGGTGCTTTTTTTGAATGGATCTTTGTCGTAGCATTTGCTGGCAACAGCACCCAATAATGCGGAACCGAAAACCACAGCAGAATCAATATATCTTGGAATAACAATTGGCAAATTGGTACAATCGGCCAACAATCTCATCAACAACCCATTTCTGCACTGACCACCACTCATAAAAATGGCTTTGATCTCGTGGCCACTAGCGCACATTTTTTCCACAATTTGTCTGGTTTGTTGTGCAATAAATTCACAACTGGCAAGATACAAAATTGCCAAGTCGTCAATGGAGTTGTCCATGGATTGCCCAATAATGGCAGCTCTCATGTTTGGATCGGCGATTGGGGATCTGTTACCATGGTAGTCACCGTAGAAGAATAAGTGTTTGGCAAGTGCAACCACGGATCTGGCGCCTTTTTGAGCAGTCAATATTTCCAATCTGCTGTTCAAAAAGTCAAATCTGGAAACATTTGCCGTGTCTGATTGTGTTGCCAATTCGGTAAAAGCAGGGTGGGTACTCAAAACATGGGCCAACAAAGCACCGGTGCAACTTTGACCACCTTCAGCTAGCCAGAAATCTTTGGCCATAACATCTCTGTATGGACCCCAAACACCGTTAACAAAAACAGGATCTTTTGTCATGGCAATGTGGCAAGTGGAGGTTCCTGCCACAGCAGCCAATCTTCCTGTTGCCTTGGCGATCCCCTTTTCGTTGTTATCTAGGTGAACCAAAGGATCCAAGTCAAAATCTGTCTTTGCAGCAACAGTACCAACCCAGCCTGCATACGCATCAATAACCCCGGAACCAACTACACAGTTTGTGGTCAAACCCAACTGCAGAGCTGATTCTGGACTCAATACACCAACGACTTCACCAGCACTTTTGAACGTTTTGGAAGCATCACCACCCAATTTTTGAAAATCGTTTGCAGTTAAATCTTCCAACCCGATTTCTGTCAAAAAATCTTGACTCCACCCTTTAATAGAACCTTCAACCCCTGGAGGCAACAGACCTTGTTTACAAACTGTTGAGCAGAAACTTCTATTTTTTTGATTTGTTGCTTTAAATGTTAAATAGTCCGGTAAATCGTAAAATTCACATTTTCCATACGTTTCTTTGGCCATATGATCTTTCAACCATTTGATTTTTGGAATTTCCATTTCCACACTCATTTGTCCACCAACATATTTCAAAACTTTATGGTTTGTAGAATTGATTTTGGCCGTTTCATCCATAGCCCTATGATCCATCCACAAAATAATGTTTTGGTTATCATTTGTGAAATCAGATCCTGCACCAACAGGAGCCCCAGTGTTTTCATCAACAACAACAAGAGAACACGTTGCGTCAAACCCGATCCCATGGACTTTGTATGGATCAATTTCACTTTCTCTAACAACGCTTTTCACACAATGACAGATGGCATTCCAAATTTCAGTGGAGGATTGAGTGATGAAGTTTGGTTTCAAAATCTCTTTGATAATTGCTCTTTCACTCATTGCCAAAATGTTCCCCGTACTGTCTATAATACAGGCTCTCGCAGATCCAGTCCCAACATCAACACCAACATAGTACTGATTCAATTCCGGATGGTTTTTCAACAAGTTTTGATGATCATAATTTTCTGCTTGCTCTTCGATCAATTGCTTTTGCAATAATGATAAAGAGGAGTGAGAAGGTCTTCTAGCCATTTTTCTTTTTTGTTAGTTTTTTTTTTTTATTTGGTTGTAATTATGCAGTAGTTATTGTGATCACAAGTGTGTTTGCTTTTGTGTGTGTACTGCTTGGGAAATTGTTTTTATGTTTTTTTTTTCAATTGGTGTTGTTCAAACTATATAGATACACCGTATGTGTTTTATGCCTCTCTTTATATATATACACTCCTGGATGATCATAATCACAACGTTCAAACATTTCAATTCGATTTCAACCGTCAACACGTTATCATTCACACCTGATAAGCTGTCAAATAAGCTCTCAATTCTGCAAATCATTGTACTACTGAGTTAATACTGAGTTAATACTAAGTTATCATCAGTCATTTGCACTAAAAGTCAATTTTTTTTTTTGTCCTTAAAATCATACCAAGAAAGTGTCTAATACAAATTTCAAAATTCCAGAAAAGTTCCAATATTGGTTGTTAGTGTTGATCTTTTCTTGACATTAAAGTTTAACCGGAAAGATGTTTGTTCCTTTGTCTTTGTTGGTTGAATGTTTTTTTTTACTAATTTTTATTTTGCCTTGTGTTTGTTTAAAACTTCATCTGCTTCAGTGTTGTTGCTGTTTTTTTTGCCAAAAAATTTTTTTTCGTCTTCTTGTTTTCTACCTGCGGGTATCACTGAGTAAATCTGGTTTTTAAGGGAGCGAAAAAATAAAAAAAAATGTAAAAAAATAAGTCGCCCTTAAGTTTTTCTTTGTTAAGAGATACATAATTAATTAACGTCGCAAAGCGTCACAGAACGGCACAGAACGTCGAAAAACGTCAGGTTACCAACAAAGATTACCGAGTTCAAATAAAGAACATAATAGTCTTGTTTTCCATATCTCATGGATCTCGACTTTTGATGTATCATCCAGTACATTAATCAAGAACAAAAGCCCTTGATTAGTGCAAGCACTAAAATTAATGGTCATCCATTAGTGACACTTGTTGTCGTTTTTTTTTGCTGGTTGTGAAGTGATAAGTGCTACGTAGGGCTATTGATAAGGCGTTACATTTGCTCTATAAAAAATCAAGTTAATATTGCATTTGTAAAAGTGTATCACAACATGCTTTCTTTAATTCTAGTATTGAACATCTTGCAACTCCTACCTCAAGCCTTCAAAAAAAAAAAAAAAAAAAAAAAAAAAAAAAAAAAAAAGAAACAAAAAAGA
>ERZ794936.613-NODE-613-length-15631-cov-32.966487_pt1 | contig 15631 bp, 8 predicted proteins | sample MGYA00511083_ERZ794936 | MGnify/ENA primary metagenome ERZ794936 (study PRJEB30137, sample SAMN04331409) | food metagenome | isolation source: Y2 must sample point D1 replicate A | place: Australia: South Australia | collected 2014 ... | reverse complement strand
AAAAAAAAAAAAAAAAAAAAAAAAAAAAAAAAAAAAAAAAAAAAAAAAAAGAAAAAAATTTAAAAAAAAAAAAAAAAACCCAAATTAAAAAAAAAAAAAAAAAAAAAAAAAAAAAAAAAAAAAAAAAAAAAAAAAGAGGAAAAGATTTCAGAAAACAGTAACTAACCCTAATTATAAGAAAAAAATAAAATGAATACTAACAATACAAGTGAATGTAATTAATAAAAAGTTTGGCTTCTCACCGAAACCGTCGGTGCCAATGATGCCAAAATTGCCCCATGAAGATAATGTTGGGTGACTGTGTGGTTTGAGATCACTGTATTGGCCGATGCGGGATTGTTCCCGTTTCCAACAGGATGCTCTTCAGTATTTGGCAAAACTGCTGGATCTATCATATCTTTTTTGAAAATGTGCATAAAAACACCACCAAGCATGTAATACACGCCATTTGAAGCTCTGACTGGTGAACCCAAAATACGGATATCTTGTTCTTCAACCTCAACGGTGTCCACTTGCTGCACGTTGAGAACACGCAGAGTGGGCAAATGAAGAAGGGTCAACAGCGAGTAATTTTCCCTTTTGTAGTTTTTGCAAGCGGCAGACATGCCACCCATCAAAAACGTGTACTCTCCCGAAGAAAACATTTCGTGGCCACACAAGTCGAGGTTGATGTGCTTGTAGGTTGCAGGCGCGTTGATGTTTGATGCTTGCAAAAATTTTTGCTCCCACGTTTCTGTACTGAAATCAAAGCACCAAAAATCTCCCAATGTTTCTTCGTTGAAAGTACCGCCGTGGATCACCAAAAAACAGCTGTCCACATCGAGTTGCTCATTGTCTTCGTCAAACGAGACTGATGAAGACGACACGGGCAACAAAAGCTCCATATCCGAGTCGTCTATGACAGACATGTTTTGCACATATTTCTTTCGCACTTGAAACGGCTCGTTTAAAGAGGGATGTGATGAGTTATTGCTTGTATTTGGGGCTTTGAAGCTGGAGATGCTTATTGCTGAGCCATCGCTTTGTGCTGGACCGTGAGAAGATCCGCTTCTCAAATTGAAATTGTGATAATGGTTGCTCGATCTTCTTCTTGTGGATTTCACTTTATAGTTGTCTATCAAATTTTTCACAATGGTATCTTTTACTGTTTTTTTTTCAAAATGGGATTTTTGCACAATTGTTGCCGATTGGAAACCTCTTGGACATGGCCACTCTTGAATATTGGTAAACGCAGTTGTGTTATTTGTGTTTGAAGCAGGAGAGTTGATTGTAGGAATGCTTGTTTGGCTGACAATAGGGGTGTTTCCTGCTGTTGATGGTGCAGACAAAGTTGTATTCATCAATGAGTTTTTATGCATTGTTGCAAATGCTGTATCGGTAAATCTCATGTAGTTTTTCACGCCTTTTTCCAACACGGGCAATTCTACTGACCACAAATCGTTCATCGGTTCGTATTTTGAGTCACCCACTTGTTTGTATCCTCCAAATATCATGATCATGATGTTATCTGGAAACTGTTTTACGTTTAAAATGATGTTGTCGTCTTGTGTGTTTGTGCATGATAACGAGAATTTGTCTTCATTTTTCGATTTCATCACCACTGTTTGAGAATGTCCAAATCTGGGCACTGTTGTTGGGTATGAAAAGTATTTACTTGGTCTTGCAACCAATTCCACTTTTGTATATGTGAATGTTGCCACATCCAAAATATAACCTGTATTATTAATTAATGCTCTACTTTTCAAAAAATATAATGTTTTATTTGTTTTCAAGTCTTTTTGATAATTTATCATTTCGGTTATTATCTCAAATCCTCCATAATAAAAAATGTATCTTTCACTAATTGGTGACCCTTTACAACAAAGCAATGCCGATGGAACGTCTCCTTGTGGTACATATTCTCTGAACGAGTTTGATATCGTATTGAACGAATAAAACCGCTTGTTGCCCACCATGTTTGGATTGTTGATCACGTCTTTGTTCAATGGGGCTGGCAAATCATCTAGCCCATCAACGTAGAAATTAGATATATCATCAATGCACTGTGTGTTTTCGAAATTCGATCGTAATCCTCCCATAATGTACACTGTGTTGTTGATTTCCACACTGTTGTGGTAAACCAAACCTGGGATTTTGGTTTCCCCCAAGAGTTTCGGGTAGTAAGAAACACCATTGAATATATCTTTGCTCAAAGGTTTGAAGATTTGGTCTGGATCTGAACAGCTTTGTAGTCTTTGATCTGGTGAAAATTTTTGTTGTGCAATGAATTTGGATTCGATTTGCAAGTTTGGGATCCAAATATTTTGTTTTCTAATTTGATGTGAGAAAATGTCTGTTGTTACTCTTAAATTGTTGGAATAATTCAAATACGAACTGAGTTCTTTGGCCACAATTTCTTTACTCTGTGGGTCTAATGCATGATAGTACAGTTGCTGTCTCGTGTCTGCTTTCAAATGGGAAACGATATTGTGTTGCTTTGACAATTTAGTAACAATCAATTCTTTTCGGAAACTGTCCTCCGTTTGTGAGTTATGGGAAAGCATTGAGTTTTGTGAATTTTGAGAAACCATTGAGTTTTGTGAATTTTGGGAAATCATTGAGTTTTGGGAAATCATTGAGTTTTGGGAAATCAGTGATTGAAAGGAATTTGAAGAAGATCCTTCCTTTTCCGCATTTTTGCCAAGATAATACTTCTCTAAATTGCGCAATTGTTGTTTTTTCTCAGTTTCAAGCGAACTGGGATTGAGCAACTCATACCCTGATATATAGCTGGCCACATAATCTAACGGCTTGTAGTCGTTTTGGAAGTGGTTGATATTCATAGCGAAAGCATATATATATATATGTATATATGTGTGTGTGTGTGTGTGTGTGTGTGTGTGTGTGTGTGTGCTGACTAAATTTTTGTTGTATATTTTTTCTTTTCTTTCTGATTGATTAGTTGTAGTTGTAAGTTCAATCTGCGTAACTTAATATCGGCTTATCAGAGCTAAGGGTGTTTTTTGCTGTTTTATTTTTTATTTTTTTTTGCTTTTTTTCTTTTCCTACCTACGGCTTGCAACACGCTTACCCCTTTTTATAAGAAAGACAAGATACAACCAAATGTATGCACCCTGAAACGATTAGACGACAACCGTTATTGATATCGATTCCAACCACCTTCCGCCCGTGATAAGCGCACCATTCTTTCACATCACAAAGTGCAAATAACGACAACCCGATATTCCTCAATTTGAGTATACCCAATAACATACATGCTCAGTTGTGTTATTGAAGATGTTGCATATATTGACACCGTTAAAAAAATTATTTTATCTCAATATTGATTGTAATTGCTTTTTTTTTTTTTTTTTTTTTTCTGTTTTTTTATAGCCAATATTGATTTTCCCTTGTTAAATGGATCTTTTCCAAGCCTTACTTCACTCTCCACCCTTTGTCAGCTATATACTACCACAAAACTGGACAAAACTGCAAACTAAACAAAAGAAGTAGAGGAGGAAGAAGATTGAGAGGAGGAGGAAACGTCTGTAAAAGTGTGGTGGTGCGTTTGTTTCTGAGTTTGGCGTTTGTCGTTTGTGTCGGGGTACGCCAAGTTCTTGGATTTTGTACACCCGACCGACTACCACTACACAAGTACTACTACACGAGCTACTAGAACTAGTCCTATTACACAAGCTTACAGCGAATAAATCAAGTACTTTTCTTGCTGCGTTTCCACTCATTACGTTTGTGCTCGTTTGTAAGAGTTGAGATTCTCAAAATGTCCAAAAAGTTCAAAAGTATGTAATTCATATATATTTAGGCCCCCAACGTATGTGTTATTTGCGTTCCAGCACTATTCATCAAATCATTCTCAATGTCGTGTTTTTCAAAATAATTACTTCTTTGTCACAAATTTTATATTCTCAGATTTGCTTCTTTTCAAAGAGTTCTTTTGTTTTTTAAATTTCTTGTTTGAGCTCGAAACTCTTGTCGAGTTGGAATGTATTGGAGTGTTTAATGATGAAAAAGAAGTGTGGTGTGTGCTATTGTTGGCCAAAGAGTTGAAACTGGTGTTTACCAAAGTAGAAGAAGAAGAAGTGTTGCAATTTTCAAAAAGATTGGGATCGGTAAACACAATTTGGAAAGACTTGCTGTGCGATGAGTTGTTCGTATTGTTAAAATTTTGGTGACCACTTGTAGAAAATCTTCTTTTTTTATTTGAGTGTACCGGCTTTGCAAGGTGGTTTTGAGGAGCAATTGGCAATGAACTAACTCTCGTGTTCCCCTGTTTCTTCTGTGGCAAATAATGCAAATTATTCATACCACTCTGCCCTGCAAAACTGCTGGCTCCATGACCATTACTAAACGATCCCATTTTGGGCAGCTCGGGAACAGACAACATTTTTCTATCGCCACCACTTGTAGTAGTTGAACTTACTGTTCTTCTCAGCTTCGGAAGCACATTACCTGTTTTCTTCTTGTATTTTGGCGTAGGAGATGTGTTGACTTTGCTAGTAACATCCACAAACGTATTGCTTCCATTGACAAATTTAGGTTCAGATGGTTTGGAAGCAGAACCGTCAAGGTCTATGGTGGCTTGAGAAGAGTTCAAATCAGAGCATCCATCCAGGTCGTCTTGAGAATTGATATCGTCTTCAGTGGCTGTTGTGTTGTTACTGGTAGTTGTTATGGATTGCACGGTCCGATTGGAAATCTGTTTGTTATAGTTTTTCTTGTTCCCCCCCTCTAAGCCATTTGTTGAAGTCGCATTTATATTAAAAGTATTATTAAAAGTTGATTTTTGCATATTTGGAGGAAAATCAGGCAAAGAAGTGGTGGTGCTATTAAGTTTCCGCTTTTTTTTCACTGCTAATTTCGGTTTGCTCAATGGTTGTTTACTTGTGCATGGATCCATCACTTGCAGCACAGTGTTGTCATTGATGTTGGATAAAACATTGTCTATTGGCTCAAAGGCTTTTCTTTTCAAACTTGGTTGCTTCACACGATTTATCGACGGCGACGCAGACATCAATGAACGGTGCTGATATTGTATATTCAAAGGATGGTTCAAACTCCCGAGATTCGGTATAGCAACGGTTTCTCCCGTATATGACGTTACAGGGATAAACGAATGTGCATCGTTACTTTGCAGTTGGTTGTTTGCTTGCATCGTGTTTTCCACCACTTTATACGGTTCCTCGTTGTTGTTCATAACTGTTGAGTCAATCCTAATATCATTGGTCTGCAACAACAACGGATCCATTTTTTTGTTGGACTCGTTGAAAAACTTTAACGGCGTGAGTTTTTTGATTGTGCTGTTCAGATTCCACATACTGAACCCAGAATTGTTGATCATTCGACTGTTAGGATTGTTTCCCAATGTGCTTTTTGCAGGTGTTTTGAAAAGCGAGTTCAACATATTGCTCACAGGAGAATCGGTGTTGAAAAGATTGTTGTTGTTGTTGTTGTTGTTGTTGTTGTTGTTTTTAATACTGTTGTTGTTGTGCAAAGAAGCACTTGGGAGCGGAGGATGGTTGCTGATGGACTGCTGTAAAACGTCTCTTATGTGATCTGGCGAGCTCAAAAGAAAATCGCTTGAGATTTTGTCCCATTGGAATACAGACGACGGTCTGGTATTGAAATCCGTGATGTTTTTGTTCCCCGTTGCTGGTGCTTGATTCATGATATTATTTGGCCCGCCACTGTTCAACAGTCTCTGCAATATAAACGTGTCGTCCAAATTAGAATTGTGACCCAAAGAGTATGGTGTCATCAATTGGGGTAGATGCTGGGCGTTTTCTGCACCGTCGGCATTCGGCAGTAGGCTTCCGTGTTCCAAAGGTTGCTCGCGACTGGTGGCTGCTGCGCCAGTTGCGGTCCTCGTGTTGTTTCCCGCACCTGTTGTCTTGTGCTGTGTTGTGTTTGGAGAGTTTAGCAAATCAAGGTCGTTGGAAACTTTCATAACCGGAGGATTAGGCATAGGAGTTGTTTTTGCGTTGATTCTTTTTGTTCTTGTGTTGGTCGAGAAAGCCGTTTGAGTAAGGTAGTCCGTTTGATTGTTTTCTCCTTGCAAACTTTATCAACAAAATAATTAATTTGGATTATTTGTTTTCTCTTGCCCAATGATTCGTTGCTCGGTCTGTGGGGTATCAATGTGATGGGTACCTGTTCCTTTGTAAGTGTTTGTGTGTGTGTGTGTGTGTGTGGCTAGTGTGCTTTGGGGCGTTGAGTTTAGTTTACAGATACATAATCAAACCAACCTAAAAAGTACAAATCCTGTGTGAACCCTTCCGTGCTGCAATATGAAAAGAAGCATTGCATCATAATTTACAGTAAACATTAAACCTCAAAATGAGATTTGACTCAAAACACAAAAGGAACTCCAACCATAATAAATAAAAAAAAAAAAAAAAATCGACAAAACAAAGCGAACTACCCAAAAAAAACATCACAAAAACGCGAAATTCTCGAAAATCAAGACACAAAACAAACAAGGAAAAATAAGCGGTTCTTGTCGGGTATGCAGCTGAATTGTTGTTAGTCTTGTTTTTTTGATTGAAGTGGGTTTGTTCAAACCCTGCCAATGTTGCATTGATGGAACAGTAGAAAAGACTGTCTGGCATTGAAAGCTCTAAATTATCGTTAGAGTAGTGAAGCAAGAAAGCAACGCAAACACAGAACCACAACATGAACGGTAGAAACCACAATCTAGGTCCACGGGTCACTGGGAAGATGGATGTCGGCAGCAGCACGGTCCACGATGATGCCAACAGTGACAACGAAGACAGCCTTGATGCAGGGTCTCCGCTGAAAAACTTGTCGAGGTCGTATCAGCTCGGGAGCATCGGACACGTCAACAGCAAATACATTGCGCTGGATATCGACAACATGCCGTCTCTGCAAGAAGAAAACAACAACGGCTACCCAAGGCAGAGCCAAGACTCTGAACAGAAATCAGTGGTTGAAAGCACAGGCAACAACAATTACAGCAGCAGCTTTGCAGAGTACGACACGGTGATCAATTCGCCAGAGAAAAAATCTGTCTCCGCACAAGAAGAGGCCCATTATGCTGACGGTAGCCCACATGCACCAGCACTAAGCAAGTCGGAAAATGGCGGGGCTCAGTGGAAAAACTTTTTCCAGCCAAGAAACAGACCGCAATTGGTGAATGGTGGAAACATGTTAGGTAGTTACAAACACAACAATGAGCATGGTGCCGCGACAATTGAAAATAGAATGAACAATGGAGGAGACGACCAGTACTACAGCAATCTTTTGCCAGATGTCAGTTCTCACATAATCAAGCACGATGCATCTGAAGACGAAGAAGATTCAAAGCTTGGACAGTCCAATAGTTTCAACCGATTTACGGAGACGCATGACGAGAACGACAAATCTATTTTCCACTACGAGTTTGCGGAAAAGACCAACAATTACACGAGCTCTTTTTACAACGAAAAGGAAATTAATGGTCCTGATTCAGATATTTCCAAGGCTCAAATGCAATCACAAAAGAACAATGAAGAAGGAGAACAAGAACAAGAAGAACAAGAACAAGCAGGGATAGAAGAGCCAAACAACACATTTCTGAAACGTAAAAAGGGGATATCTGCCTTCAACGTTCCACAAAGTATTCCCGAGTACCACATGACCAACACTAGTGACAACAGCAACGTCTCTGGCGACCCTGCTCCAGATGCGAGAAACGTGTTTGCCAACTTGTTCAGCTCAAACATAAAGCCGATTGACAACACAAACAACAATGTGCAAAGACATTATGTGAATGCCGATGCTGCTCCACATCCCACAGCAAGCGGGCTTTCTAACGCAACAACTGCTATTGCGAGTGCGTCTTCCAACCCTGCTTTTCAGCAAAACGTGGGCCAAATGAAAAACAAAGGAATAGCTCCCTCTGGACATAAAAAGGCTTTGAGCACAACTACACCACAAGACGTGGGTATGTTTTACGACGAGAAAACAGGTGTTTGGGCCAACCCTCACAACTCCTCCAGCATGGGCAGCGCAAACGCTTCTGCAAACACAATGGGAGACCCATCGTTAGAGTCGTCACGTAACACGGTAAACATAAGCGGTATCAAAGCTCGTAACCTCAATAAAAACGGTGATTTTAAACAGCCCTCGCTGAAAACCCCCTCAACAGCTGGTGTTGCATACAATGACTCTTTGGATTATGAAGATACCTCTGTGTTACCTGATCCTATTATTTCGCCATTGGAGGAGAATCTAGAACATGATCACGATTCGTACCTGAATGAACCGGAGACAAAATACAAAGCGTTATTGATGGAACGTTTGATACAGCTTGCAGGAACAACACTTGGCTCAATTTATGACCTTGATATATCTAGCGGAATGCTTGGTTTGGAAGTGCAAGACTATTTTTGTTCACTTTTCGAAATGCTGCCCAATCTATTGGAACTAAAGTGCTCAAATAATGGTTTGCATGAAGTGTGTTTGCCAAAGTTTACAAATCTGGAAAGTTTAAACTTGTCGGAAAACAAGTTGAAAGAAGTCAACACTTTGCTGAACGGAGTTCACTTACACCTGCGGAGTTTGGATCTAACGCACAACTTACTGACCCAATTCGAAACATCTAGCGCAAAATGTGCTTTTTTCAAACTTCAGAATTTGAATTTGTCGCAAAACTCATTTAGTGGTCATTTTGAACTAAACCTTTTTGAAGATTTCCCTAATCTCCAAACACTGGATGTATCCGATAACCAGGGGTTGACACACATTTCCTTAAAACGGGGCACGAAGCCACTGCGTCTACTTTTGAATAACAACAGCCAGTTGCAAAAAGTGACACTCGTTGATGATGAACTTCCTACTGACACTTTAATTTTTCAAACACTAGAAATGGAAAACTGTTTGCCTACATTAATTGCGTACATGAACACAAAATACCAGGATAACATTGCGCATATGGTAATCAGTTCAGTGACACCAACAAGTTTGAACGCTTCATGGAAGTTTGCTCGCTCACTGGAAAGCTTGATTGTCAAAAAATACTGGCTGCAAGACGACTGGTACAGGCTCAATGAAGGGCTTGAGCAACTACTAATAACAGAAATCATATCAGATATCAATTGTTCGTTTCCAAAGGCTGGTGGGAGCTTACCAGGAAACAATTTGAAAAAACTACACGCGCTTTCGATTGCAAACACCAACCTGTCCTTCCCGTTGTCTTTCAAGTTTGATTTTTTATTTGAAAACTTGCAGATCAAGAACTTACACGAATTGAATGTTAAGGAGAACGTTGAAATAAAAAGCAAAATATACACACAGTTTGACATCTATGAACAGGACAGAGTGGAAGCGCTTTACAGGCACGGAACGCAAAAAAAGTTTGGAGGCAGCTTGACAATGCTCGACGGGAGAGCTGGTTTCTTTGATTGGGATATGCAAAACTAAGTAATGTAATTCTATATTTTTTTTATGTTAGAGGAGAGCATAGGGAAGCATGTATTTTTTTGATAATTTTTCAATAATTGTATGTTTATTTTAGAAAAAAGGTTGGTAACTTCAAGCTAGTAAAGGATAGCCTGGCAAAAGCCCAAAACATGAATTTGATAAATACATATACAAAACCACTCACGTGATACTTGACTGACCCATATAACCCTTGATGGCGTATTTGGCAATCAGAGAATGAGTCGGCTGCACATAGCAGTCATGTCTGTCTTAGACAATGACAGCCTACAAGCATTTTAGAGTGATCTGGGTCATTTAAGTTTTACTAATTTCAAGTACAAGGAAAGAACAAAACACTTTGTGCAAGAAAACCAAAAACTGTTTCTGGTCAGATTTTTTGCAAGTCTAGTTTTTTTGATAATATACAGCGCGAATAGTTATTTGTGACTCACGTTCTCTAAATAATCCTGTCTCAAGCCTCGACATCATTTTCCAAAGAACCAAACGAGTTGGTTTGCAGTTTTTTCTGTTTTTCCTGTTCTTCGAGATCACCAAAGGTCACAACGGGCTCCATTTCCTGTTCCACTTGGTCTACTTCCTCAGAGGTCTCTTTGTTTTGTGGAGCGGCCTTTGCAGAGCTGGATGGGCCCTGGACTAGCTGCAACTCTTCTCTGATTCTAGAGTTTGTGGCGTCCCACCCTGCCTTTCTTGCCCCTTGAACGTATTTTGCCCTTGAAATTGACTTGGAAATCTTCCCGTCCAAAACGTTTGTAAAATTCAGAGATTTTTGCAGCTTCTCCTGTTCCAAAAGACCTATATCTGCATTCTTGAGTCTGTCCTTTAATCCCAGTTCGTTTCTACTGCTATTTTTACCAACCCTGTTTTTCCCTCTTTGTTTTCTTTCCATTTTTCTGTTCAACAGATCCTCATTCTTTGAGGCAGTTCTGATCAAGGAACCAGTGATGTCTGTCTTTGCAGCTCTTGGCAAATCAGCCAACTCTTTGAGTTCGTGAACCTCGGCTTCTGCCTTTCTGGCAGCTCTTGAGTGTTTGGAGATTTTTTTGGCCATTGTGGTGTGTCGATATTTGCAGCGTCGTGTGCTTCTCTTTGGGGATGTTTTCTTGTCTGTGAAGTATGTACCCAATGGGCTACTCAACTAACATTCAAACTCGAAAGCATCACGAAAATAGGCCATCTTTGCACAGCGAAAAAAGAAAGAAAAAGAAAGAACAAAGAAAGCAAAAAAAAAAAAAAAAACAAAAAAAAGGAACGCGCGTATCAAATATCACCAAGCAAATACAGATCAGAGCAAGAAAATCCAAGCTTATTTTGTACAGGCAAACTTATCACATTATGAACTTTAAAACTAACAGGAGAAAGACCAAGCTTGATCTCACTGTATGCTTATACATAATAAAAAAAAAAAAAAAAAAAAAAAGATAAACAAAGTAGAAACTGTACAGAGAGATATATGAATGTCTAAAGACTAAAGGTGTTCATATGTGCGTCAATTAAAAGACGTCACCGTGGTCAATCATAGCATCAGCGACTTTGATGAAACCAGCCAAGTTGGCACCTTTCAACAAGGATGGCAAGGCATCGGAGGTGTTTTCGTTGGAGTATTTGGAAGCGGTTTCGATGGACAACATCAAACCTTCTTTCATATGTTTTTTGATCAAGCTGTCAACGTATTCCGGTTCCCAAGTGACTCTTTGAGAGTTTTGGGCCATTTCGAACTGGGAAACCATGACACCGGCCATGTTGGCCAATTTTGGAGGACAGAACCAAACACCAGAGTCGGTGGAAGAGGAGGAGGCAGCCAAACGTTGTTTTTCAAAGATTTCGATAGCTTCTGGGGTGGAACCCATGTTGGACCCTTCGGCAACGTATTTGACACCGGCCTTGACCAAGTATTCGGCTTCTTGGCCAGAGACTTCGTTTTGGGTGGCACATGGCAAAGCAACATCGACTTTGGTGACGTTGGTCCATGGTCTGGCACCTGGAATGAATTTGATGTCCGATTTGGATTCAGCGAAAATGGCACTCAATGGTTTGTAGTCAGATTTACCAGCAGCAACGGCTTCAATATCGGCTTTGGAGATACCGGATTCGGAGACAATGGCCCCTTTAGAGTCACTCAACGAAACAACAGTCCCACCCAATTCCAAGACTTTCAAGGCAGCATACTGAGCAACGTTACCGGAACCAGAAATGGCAACTCTTTTACCCTTGATGGATTCTTTACCTTTGGTGGCGTATTCGATCATGTCGTTGGTGATGTAAACAACACCGTACCCGGTGGCTTCTGGTCTGAATGGAGAAGCACCCCAGTTGGTACCTTTACCGGTCAAAACACCTTCAAAAGTGTTGGAGTATTGTCTCCAAGCACCGAACAACAAACCAATGACTTTCCCACCAACGTTGATGTCCCCAGCAGGAATGTCAACGTCTTGGCCAATGTGTCTGTGCAATTCAGCCATGAAAGCTTGGCAGATTCTTCTCAACTCTTTGTCGGATCTTCCTTGTGGGTTGACGTTCAAACCACCTTTGGCCCCACCAATAGAGGTACCGGTCAAAGCGTTTTTGAAAACTTGTTCAAAAGCCAAGAATTTCAAAACAGACAAGTTGACACTTTCGTGGAATCTCAAACCACCTTTGAATGGGCCCAAGTTGTTGGACAATTGGACTCTGTAACCGGTGGCAACTTCTTGTTCACCTTTGTCGTTTTCCCAAGTGACTCTGAATTGAACAATTCTTTGAGGAACTCTCAAGACTTTCAAAACATTGGCGTATTGTGGGTGGTGTTTGAACAAAGTGGATTGGACCAAGGAGTCTTCGACTTCTTTGTAGGCTTGTTCGAATTCAGGTTCGTAAGACATTTTTTTGTGTGTGTGTGTGTGTGTGTGTGTGTGTGTGTGTGTGTTGGTGTTGTGTTGGCTTTTGCTTGATGGTTTACATAGGATTTAAGGAGCCAATGCCTACGTACCAAGAATGTGGGCCGAGGAGTTCATGTCTAACACGATTCGATCACAGACATTCAATTCATCTCATCAGCATCTCATTTATATATTATCAGATCTCGAAAAATTTTCCGGACTTTCTTTGCTCTGTGCTTTTTCATTTCTTCTCTCTCTTTTTTTTTTCAACTTGTTCTCGAACAGTGTTTTTCCGAAAAGATCTTGGTAAATCTTCATGCTCATGCTCGCAAAATCTGATAATCTTTCAAATTTTTTTTTAATTTTTTTTACATTTGCTGGCACAAGATAAATGGATTGCCGATACAGGAGGAAATAGTTTTTGAAGCCTTTTGTTCAGGAACCTTTCAGTGCGTTGTTACGGCTTATCTAGAGTGTGGGACAAAGATTGTAATGAGCCGCACAGTGTGGTAAACCCGTGGGACTTTTGCCGTTGCTTATCTGTACACGTTAACGGCAAGCCCCTGCGTGCAGACTAATTTTTACACGATAAAAGACACAATTCAACTTGACATACGAAAAAAGAGGTTTTTGTTTTTTCTTTGGCTGTTTTTACTAGCTGTGCTATGCTCTTTCAAAAATTCTCTTGCTTAGCCTTTGTGCGTTGGCACAGGGCAGAGTTAACTGTATTGTAGCACCACACAGTGCGGCTCGCACAGGCATTTCAATGCTATAAGCTGCCATAATAATGGACTTTATGCTTCCCCCCCCCCCCCCCCCCCCCCCCCACGAGTTTTATACATATAACAGTATCTGAAGCAGATAAGCAAACTTGTCAGTCGACCACCAAGAGCTCCACAATTAAGGCAATCACAAATCCACAAACTCATTGCTGAGTCACACACTTTTGCAATCCAGAGATAACAACTAGTAATCTCATTGGTTCGAGGTCATAACGCAACGCCTATCTATGCTCGATCCAGAGAAATTGCGTTGCTGAAATTATGTGTTTCATTTTTGTTTGCTTCTTCGGTGTTTTCCGTGCAGCTGTTGTGACATTTTTTTTCATGTTTTTTTTTTCCACCTTAAGGCAATATTCGCAGAGCGCAAAAGACTGAATGCCGTAATCGGCATTACCCAAATTGAGATCAGAGGTTGTGCTTTTTTTTTCTTCTTTTTTGCCTTTATGGCCAAAGCCGTCAAAGGTTGAGAGATTAGTGAAACCGGCGTTCTCAACAGTGTGATTTACGCAGCTCAGTGGAGAGCCATACGTCATTGGAACAAGAACTTTGATAGTTTTGAATGGATGCGGGACGAAATCAGGTAAGGACGCTTGCTGCTGGAATGCGGAGTAACACTGTAAAGGGTTAAGGAAAATCGAGAACACACAGAAGCACGTTTAGGAAACTCAATGACGATTTGTTTAACTTGTTTCAAACTACAAAATCACACTTCACAAAAACCGAAAAGTAGGTCACGACATCAGCTTGATCGGGACGTGTTGAATTGGCGCTGATCTGGTTTGTTCCAGTTTCTTGCATAGTAGCCATAGATCTTAGCACAAATAACCGTTGCTGCCAACAACGCACGTGACTCTAGAAGATCGGCGTCGGAGTAACCTCTTTGCGTTTTGTGGATCAACAAGTGAACCTGTTTGAGCTGGCCTCTTTTCTGCAGGGCAAATCGTGGCATGTCTTACAACCACACTTCGCTTAGCTTGCATCAAAGTCGTGCGATGGGAAAACCCAAAATAAACGCCACTATTCTAATTGCTGTTCTCACTTTACATGATACACTAGCAACTCTAGGGATTGAAACTTTGCGGTTTTCAGTTCATTCTAAAGTTTATGTTTTTACACTACTTCAGAGACTTTGCGATTTACGGCGGTTGTTCATTGCTACGCTGCCTTTGAATAGATTCGCATACGACATTAATGAGGAGCAAATTCGTTGTACATCATGCCACATTCACCATTACTGGCTGTTTCCTGTCGTGTGCCATGGTTCTTTTGAGCTTCTAGTCGCAGTCTTCTAATAAGTTTTGAAGATTGCGCGTTAAACGTTCCCATTCTGAGAGACTTGAATGATGAACTCGACCAAAAAAAAATATCAAAAGTGAAAACAGATTGGTTCGCGGCTAGAATGGAAAATGTCAAGCGTTTGACTAATGAAACAGAGTATGAAATTTGAAGGCTGGACGGCTAGTCTCATTACGTGTTGTGGCTCTCAAGAATATACTTTGTGCTCGTCCAAAAGCTAAAAAAACACTCAACAAGAATTAAGCCACTTTCAGATTTCATGTCGAATGAGGGACAGCAGAACCGGCTAAGGAAAAGTCCATGATAATAAGGAAAATGATGAGCACACGTTTCGCCAGTTTTCTGTCATAAATTCATTCAGAAGGTCTGATGTATGTGTTCACTTAAATTTCAAACAGACGATCTGCGGTTAGTTCAAGCTATCTACTTTTTTGTTGCACACATTGCTGCACTTGACATGTTTAGTTAGTTGTTGTTGTACCTTTTTTTTAAGGTGTTCCTTGTTCTGTGCTGAAAGGAATTAAGACGAACGCGTTCGTTGATAGTTCATTCTTTGTGGCTCAAAAATAAGACTTACAGTTGCAGTCCGTTCGTGACGCAAAGAACGTCGCATAATAGTGGAAGCTGGGTGAGAGCAAAGAAATAAGAAGGAACAAGCCTCGTTGATGAGGTCTTGAATGTTCGGTGATTGGGGAAGTGAAGAGAGGAACAGCTCACATAAGGGTCAAACAAGAATACAGACATACAGCAGAAACATCAAAGTACACTGAAGATAGTATGAGCCTACAGAGCGAGAACCAATAGACAAGCTGAACGTGTTCAACTAGGGGGATTGTAAAGATAGCCATTTGTGTGCAGATAGAATATGACCTATTGTGTCAAATGAGGTGAGAAAGGGTGTTTAGGAAGAGGCACCTGTAGATTGATCAGAAAACTATGAAGCCTCTCAATGGACTACTTGATCTTTGAGTTGTACCGGAGTGTGAACAGTTTACTTGGTTAAACTTGCCGAAATGGTGATAAGTGTGTCCAACAACACAAGGAAATTAACCAAAGAAGGGTCATACACGCAATCAATACATGTTTCTTTGGCACTAGCAGCAATTGTGGTGATCAAAAGTCAGTTTTCTGAACACAAGATGGAGCAGTATTAACTAGTTTACTCAACACATTATGGTATAAGAAACACATTGTGTCTAATTAAGGTGTGTGTGTTGCCCCAAGCGGTAACAGTCATGCCTGTTCAAGACTCTTTATCCA
>ERZ794936.612-NODE-612-length-15639-cov-33.375128_pt1 | contig 15639 bp, 8 predicted proteins | sample MGYA00511083_ERZ794936 | MGnify/ENA primary metagenome ERZ794936 (study PRJEB30137, sample SAMN04331409) | food metagenome | isolation source: Y2 must sample point D1 replicate A | place: Australia: South Australia | collected 2014 ... | reverse complement strand
AAACCATCAACAATATAACATAATGGCTTCGTCATCTGGAGTGGAAAATTACGAGTTAAATCAAACAACTCAATATCAAAATGATGATTTAGAAAAAAAAAATCATGTTTATGACGATATCATTGAAGAAGATGATTCTTCATATACAGGATCTGCATCTAAATTTAAATATGGTGATGAAACTGCTGAATTATCATCATCTTCAAAATTTACATCTAAATCTCCATTTTTAATGAAATTGGTTAAATTAATGGATCTTGCTGAAACAAAGGGGATTCAACCTGTTCCAGAAGAAGAAAAAACAGATTCATCTTTATATGATGCAGGAACAATGTGGTTAAGTGCTAATTTAGTTGTTGCAACTTTTGCACTTGGAACTCTTGGTGGACTTGTATTTGGTATTAATTTTGGAGCATGTGTTTTAACAATTATATTTTTTTCACTTTTAGGATGTGTTCCAGTGGCATTTTTTTCAACATTTGGTGCACATACAGGTATGAGACAAATGGTTTTAAGTAGATTTTTAATGGGAAATGTTTGTGCTCGTGTTTTTGCATTAATTAATTGTGTTGCATGTGTTGGATGGGGTGCAGTTAATACCATTGCATCTGCACAATTATTAGTTGAAGTTAATTCTCCACATAATTGTCCTCCATGGGCTGCTGTTTTGATTATTTGTATTGGAACATGGTTTATTACATTTTTTGGTTATAAAGTTATTCATTTTTATGAAAAATGGTCATGGGTTCCAACTTTTGCAGTTTTTTTAGTTATTATTGCATGTTTACGTAAAAAAGATACTTTTGAAAATGGTCCATGGGGTGGAGGTCCAACAACAGCTGGTGGTGTTTTATCATTTGGTTCCACTATTTTTGGATTTGCAATTGGTTGGGTTTCATACATTAGTGATTATACAGCTTATATGCCAAGAAGTACCAATAAAATTGCATTATTTTTCAGTATTCTATGTGGATCAATGATTCCATTATGTTTTGTTTTGATTTTGGGTGCTGCTGCAGCAGCAACTACATTGGTTACTCCACAATACATGACTGCATACACCGATAGAGGAGTTGGTGGGATGCTTTATGCAATTATGGTTGAAGACTCTTTACATGGGTTTGGTCAATTTTGTTGTGTTGTATTGGCAATGAGTACTGTGGCAAACAATGTTCCAAACATGTACAGTATTGCTTTTGGAGCACAATCGATTTGGTCTCCATTGAAAAAATGTCCAAGACCATTATGGACCACCGTGGGAACAGGAATCACCATTGCCATTGGGATTGGGGCTTATTACAAATTCACATCCTTTATGAGTAATTTCATGGATGCCATCTCGTATTATTTGGGGATCTATACTACTATGGGACTTTCAGAACATTTCATCTATAACAAGGGCAGAATGAGCTCATACAACCCAGCAGATTGGGACAACTGGCACAAATTACCAATTGGGATTGCCGGTTGTTGCGGATTGTTTGTTGGGGCTATTGGTGTTGCCGTGGGGATGGACCAAACATACTGGGTCGGAGAACTGGGAAGAAAAATTGGTGAATACGGTGGGGATATTGGGTTCGAACTAGGTGTTGGGTTCTCGTTCATTGTTTTCAATCTATTAAGACCTTTTGAAAAGAAATATTTTGGCCGTTAAACAACAAACACCAAACACTACATGAGCGGTAGCAAATAAAATCAGTACCTACTCTATTATTGCCAATACTCTATTATTGCCAATACTCTGCTTCTGCCATAAAATGCATTTCCGATTTACTCTCGCTAAGCATTTTGTATAGTTTTGTATGTACTGAACAAATTGTATATTTAATTAATCTAGTAATGACTTTTACTACCACGAGCGTCAGCAAGTGTAACAACAAACTTATGGTCGGTATACTCTAAAATTGCAAGGTTTACGCAAATTTAAAAGAAGGTTGACCAGATTTCCCTGACCATCGAGGTGAGAGAACCTATACCCACAATTCAAACATGCCAAGGGTAGAATACGTCTTTGAGCTAGCACGGCGCGGAGTAGACAAGACAAACCCACCTCAATACAGTTTTCCACAAAGACTGTCCTGCACAGCTCACGTTAAATTAAAATTCAACGCATCTCTATAAAAAGTAAGTTTCTCAGCCTCTAAAGGACTGTCCTTATGCAAGTACAAAAAAGCCGCAGACATTATTCTTTTGTCTAAAAATTATTACAACAGGTCCTCCACCTGTTCATTATTCAATTACACAATTACTTGCTGCAAAATTTTAATAACAAATCTCCGTATTTTTGCAAATCCTCCACATTGATAATTAGCTCGAAATTGCACAAAATCAAAATTTGCAACTCCAAGTTGTTCAACTCCGGAAGCGACAACCCACCGACTTTTGCGTACCTCGAATTCGTATAGTAGAAATCAGAAAAGAACTTTGTTGAAACAGTGATGGCAGCAATGATCAACCGGTGAATGTTATAAGAGTCCATGATAAATTTCTCACCAATTTTCTCAAACTTTTTCGTGATGCGATCAAAATACACCAACAAAGAAACGAAAACGTCGTTTGATGTTGGACAAAACTTGTAGATTCGATGAAAATAATCCTCCAACGTGATTTTGGGCACAGTTTTGCCCTTGAACTGCAAAACATTCACGTTCTGCGAAATTCCATTCATTTTCGTATGTCCATTCTCCCCAGAGCGGCGTTCCTGCTCCATCGCGCTCATCATATGGTCGTTCGACTGAATAATTTTGTTCAAAAGACACGCCAGCATACTTAGCAAAGTATCCGTTGGAAACGTGGCAATTTCCATGGACTCGTGTGACTCTTTGCCGGCAGGCTCGTCATTGTTATTGGGCACAACAGGCCTTTTATAGATTTGGAACTTGGTCTTGTTTTTGGAAAGGTAGTTGTTTATGTACTCGCTAGACTGTGTTTCGTTCAGCAAAAGCGGTACCCCATACAATTTCGTGATATTGTGATCACCAAAACTGAATGAACGCTGCGAGAGTGATGAAGATGAATGCGGTGGAGGAGGCGGCGAGGGCGTCTGCTCTTGAAAGGACAAAGTCAGCTGGCTGATCCTTCTTGCAGGCCTTTCGTAGTGGTTTTGCACTGCGCCTGAGTTCAGAGGTGTTGAGGTCCCGGAACCTCTTCCCGGATGCGGCTCCTGCATCATCACAGGAGATGGGGTGTATAAAACTTCTTTGTCATTGTACGGTCTGAGCAACGAGCGCTTAAACCTATCACTGATACTCTCTTTTCTGGCCCCTAACTCCGGCTTCTTATTCTGAACCATTGGCCTCCCGTTGTCGTGTAAATTCTTATGCTCGTCCATGCCCTCAGTATCGCTGTCTTCTGCAATCGCACAATCGTCACCCGCATGGTCTCCATCATTACTATCAGTTGGATCATTTGTATGGTTTATGATTAATGAAGAGTGTGACCCAACTCTGATTTTAGAGTTTTTTTTCACAATATCCGCCATCGGACTATTGACTCTGTACAACTTGGAGCCGCTTTTCTGTTTTTGTAACTTGTGGTAGTTGAAAGAAGCATTTGACCCGTAACTTGAGGGGGTGCCATTGAAATTATAAACGCTCGGGGATGGCACATTAGGGTCATTTGCTGCACAAGTTTTTTCTTGCTGCTCCAAAGGCTCTGTATGTTCACCTCCAACACCAACATTCAACGAACCAGACACGGTTGATCGCAACGAATAAGACTCAGAGCAAGACGAAGAAGAAGAAGACGACGAAGTGGAAACTGCTTCGTTGTTGACCACCGATATGGATCGCTCGTTGGTCGTTTCTATGAGAGGTGTGTTTCTGCAACTCTTATTGTTTGTCTGGGGCACGGCAACACTACTTGTGCGCGACAGCGGCGTTGTGTATGCTGTTGGGGTGGACTTTGCTGAAATGGTTGTCTCGCTTTGTTGTGGAACATGAGTTGTGTGCCCATTCGGATAATGTGGCAACGGCTGTGCAATGGGAACTTCCGCGCTCGCATGGTTGTGATGGCTGCTGTGGTTGCTGGTAAAAGACATCGGTCTGCCAGGCGTTGCGTTTCTTATGGTGGGTGTACTTTTTTTTTTTTTCAGCAAAAAATTTTGTGTTTGCTCAGTGTTTTTAGTAGTCCAGAGCTTTTCCTGTTGTACGAATCTCACACAGGTGATGACAGGTGTTTCTCAATAGATACTACAAGTCGTTATCAATGTGATCACAATCCCTTATTGCCATTTGAGAGTTGCCTTAATCTGACATAAAAACGAAAAGAAAAAAAATAGCACAGAGATCTGTTTTGACTTCGTGCTTCAGTGAGATATGGCTCTTTTTCAGGTGGAAAGTGAAAAGCTGGCTTTATTCCCACAAAGGTTTCTGGGAAGGGAAAATTGGAATTTTTAAATCCGTTACCATATCATATACGTTGTTCGGGTAAACCTGTAATTTTTTTTTTTTTATCTACCGATACACACATTGTAAGTGCATATTCTGTTTTTAATAACAAAGGAGTATTTCATGGAGTAGTGAATACAGCAAGAGCAAGCATTCTGGAAACCGTTTCAAAAAAAAAAATGATTAACGTTTCAAAAGTTGTTAAAATCTTGTTATACAGTTTTATGTACAGGGTGGTTGCAAGGAAAGAAAGAAAGCCAACCAGGTCACGTTTTTACTCCGCGTCCTTATCGTCATTGCCTGATATCTGAACATCACCAGACAAAGGTTGCAACTCTTTATACTTTTTTTGCAACTCAAGTTGCAGTTGATGCTCCTGCTCATTTTCCAGTCTCTTCTTTCTTTTGGCCAATCTCTCAGCATCTTTAATAGGACCTTGGTGCAAGGTGTCTCTTTCTAATTCCTGGATGTAGTGCACACCAACAACCGAGGTCAATGCAAATGCGATGGAACAGCCCAATGTAATTTTGCTTGCTCTGCTCATAGTGATTTATCCGCTTCTTGGTTCTTCTTGAATTTTATCTATTTTCTTGGTTCTCCTTGGTTTTTTTTATCAACTTTCTTGGTTTTTCAATAAGATTCTGGGATAAGGAAATCAATTTGGCAAAAGCGAGAGGAAGATGCCTGAAAAAAACACCGAAATATAGATGTTTTTTTTTGTTTAGTCCGAATGAATGCAAAGGAGGATTTGAAGCATCTCGGTATTGTGTTTTACCGAAACACACCAAAATAGCAAAAATTGCACCAAAATCACGATCAAGAAGCGCTAAGAGTTACCCTTGCATTAATTTGCTTGAGCTTTAAAGGTCCTATGGGGGGTTGTTGTTTTTTTTTCTTTACAGAAGTGCATTAGTAGCAATGATAGAATGATATCGCTTTACCTTGACTAAACCCACGTTTTGGTAATGGAAAGTTCAAAGTAAAACGAAAACTACACAACACAACACAACACAACACCCTCCCCCTGCTATTTCATTATGTTCAGAAACTTTGCTAGATCTGCTTCTAAAACCAACTTTGTTAGATTTCAATCTACTTTGAAACCAGTCAGAACCGAATTGGCTCCACCTCCAGCTGCCTCTTATTCCCAAGCCATGAAAGTCAACAATTTGATCTATGTTTCTGGTCAAATCCCATTGACGAAAGAAAACAAACCTGTTGAAGGTGACATCAAAGTCAAAGCCGAACAAGTTATTGGAAACATTAACGAAATTTTGAAAGCCAGCAACTCATCTTTGAACCACATTGTCAAAGTCAACATTTTTTTGACTGACATCAACAACTTCGCTGATTTCAACTCTGTCTACGCCAAATACTTCAATGTCCACAAACCAGCCAGATCCTGTGTTGCCGTCAAATCTTTGCCATTGAACATGGATTTGGAAGTCGAAGTTGTTGCTGTTGAAAAAAATTAAAAATAGATTTGGATTAATTGCGGTTTTTACAAAAGCCGCAATTAACTTTGTTTTTAGACAATGCCTCTATATTCAATTCGTGTATTTACTTTGTTTTCGGGCAATGCCTCTATATTCAGTTTGTTTATTTACTTTGTTTTTGGTTCCTCTTTAATGATGCTAAAAGTGAAATATTATTTTGACCTTCCTCTAATACTTTGGAATTCACAATATTTTCCAGAGATTGTAATTATCACAATCAATAATCACATGACCTATAGGCTAAACATTTTTAAAATTCAAGGTCGTTTTCCAAAATAAAAAATGTGACATTAGTATGTCTGGGTTGAAAATGCCACACCCAGACATACAACTAACAAATATTTTTTTACAAATGGTGTAAAAGTTTTTTCGTTAAACTAACCGTTCTATGTGAAATAAAAAAAAAACGTCGTGAGTTGCAATCTTGCCTTAAAACAAATAAAATAGGTAAACACTTTGGGCCTAAAGGCAATGTGGAGCTTATACATAAACGGTCTAGGCTCAATGCTGAGCCTAAAGAAGTTTGTACTTACGAGATTAAGTCAACACACATCCCGTATAAACCACGGCATATGCCAACCGTCGTAACGAATTATTACTTTACTGGTCAGTATCCAGTAACAAAAAGGTGCAACAATTGCATTTCCATCCCTTTATGCGCACAAAAATCTCATAAGGTTCCATGTGTAGACAACAAATACCAGCCTGCCATTCACGTGTTGATCACGTGCCACGTTTTGTACAATTGCCAGAACTGATATCTGTTCCTTTGGAAACTCCCAACATGGCTTGACAGTGCGGGCAAATGACTGTTTATATTGTATTTTTTTTTTGTTAGGCTTCAAACCTTTGTTGCTGGAGCTCTAACATAAGCTTAGTATTCGTATTTAATGATGTTGTGCATGCATAAATATTTTTTTTGTATGATCGAGTTTGGGATTTTGCTTATTTGGGAAGCTTGTAGAAATTCGAGGTCAAGAAAAGCAAAAAGAGAAAAACAAAAAAAAAATAAAAAAATAAAAAAAAAAAAAGAAATTTTTTTCATCGTATGAATTTTCAGTGACTCTGGATGTTGAGCTTTCCTACCACTTGGTCACCTTCAAGTGGATAACGTCTATGGGATGTGGTTACATGTGTTGATTCTGTCAGGCAATAGTTGGACATCGTCTTCACAGTGTATACGATCTCATTGTAACAACTCGGTTACATTATGTGCTCTTGTGGATCCTATTATCTCGCGTTGATACACTGTCTTATTAAATATGTTGGAGCTTGAAAAACTCTCATCTTAATTGAAAGAACCTCAGCGGAAAAACCCAGACAAATAATAACAACAAAGATGGCTCAACGTGTTACCTACAGAAGAAGAAACCCATGTATGTATTAAATATCCCAAACTATTAGGACCCAATAATGAAAGTGAGAACAATGCAGAGCTGAATGTGAATGTGAAGTTAGTGGAAACGAAAGTAGTACTGAGTACGGAGAACAGTTCATGTGCAATCGTTGCATATCAAACTTATGTTATTCCCAGCCACCATGCGTTTTGATATCAAAGAGTATACAATTCAGAAAAATTTATTTGGACTTTTTGCATGGCGAGCAACATAGAAAAATGTATGAAGAAGAACAAGACCTTTTCCGTGTGTTCATATTGATTTAGAGCGATTGAAAAAAAAAAAAAGAAAACGGATAAGGATTCATGTCAACAGGTCAAACTTCACGCTTCAGCTTGAAGTTGTTGCGATGATTATAGTGACCACGTAGCAGTTTCTGATTGCAAGATTGCAAGGTTGGCCCTTTCCGTATTCAGAAAGTTTAGCTTACAAATCTGGCATGATGAAGCAAGCAGAAATGCATACAAACAAAAAGAAGAACCATTTTTGTTTGATAGACTCAATTGACAGAGAAAGGACGGATCTATGGTGTACTTCTTTGAGCTTGAATTTGTGATTAATGAACAGAAACTGCAACTTTTTGCGTGATGAAAAGGCTATGATGAAAGCGAGCTCGTGCACGCCACTTAGATGAAACATGGAATGGTTAATAAATCACTCAAAACAATGTTAAAAAACTAACGATGCTGAGCAAGGATATGCCGTGTTATTCGATTGTCCCCAGTATAAGTCTGAAAAACTCCAGCTCAACATTCTTTTGGATTTTTGATCAACATCCAAACATTTACAATAAGCATAGTCTCCTGCCAAACAAAAAAATGAACCTGAATTTACTAACAAATTTATCTAATGAATTGTTTTAATGTTATTTTATTTTCTTTCAAATAAATAAATTGAACTATGTTATTCATGAGTCCGATATTTTCAACAGACAACACCAGATCTAACCAAATCAAAGTTGTTAAAACTCCAGGTGGTGCCTTGAGAGCTCAACACCAAAAAAAATTGGCTTCCAGACCAAAATGTGGTGACTCCGGTGTTCCATTGCAAGGTGTTGCTACTTTGAGACCAAGACAATACGCTAACGTTTCTAAAACTAGAAAAACCGTCTCCAGAGCTTACGGTGGTTGTTTGTCTGCCAACAGTGTCAAAGAAAGAATTGTCAGAGCCTTTTTGATCGAAGAACAAAAAATCGTCAAAAAAGTTGTCAAGGAACAAGCTGCTGCTGCTAAAAAAGCTTAAATAAAGTGAAAACAAAAATATCATCACCTTATGGCGCCAATCAATACCAAGATGAACTCTTGTGTTATTGAAAGCATCATTTATATACATATGTGTAAGACTGTATTTCTTTTCCTTTTTTAAGAAAAAAAAACAAATAATAATGTAGCATTTTCGGTTAAGTTAATAGATGAGTGAAATCGTTTGATGAAGTGGCTCCGATGAGTTTCAGTTGCAAATCCAGTGGTAAAATTCTTGTTTAAACCACCCAAGAAAAACCCCGATGTAGCATTGCCCTGCAGCATTGCCTTGCAAATCCCGTAAGACTAGCATGGCTGGTGCGGTGAGCCATAGCCATGTCCTCATTTGAACCCTTTCGTCTGGTAACTCGAAAAACCTTTGCTGGCCGTATACTTGAGCTCCATGTTCACCGTTTAAAAATAGTCTCACGTGGAGAATCTATTTTTTTTTTGGAAACTTTACAAACGCCGACCCGAATTCTCAAATATAAAAAAAAACACGAACAAAAAAAAAAAACTTTTGAAAATGACAGATGTATCAAACTTGCTATGTTCAATGATGATTAGAATGAACCTGATCAATAGATTTCAAACTCTAAGTTTGTGATACCTCATCTGAATCACTGAACAACCACAACACCGAATTTTTGGGCTATAAACCACGCACACATCTTCTACCACTTGGTGTTTTTTTTGTGTTTCTTTACATCATAGAGCACTTCCCCTAACTTTGGTTTTGCTCACTGAAATCAAGTAGTTTTAGCATTGCATAAAGAAAACCTAATGTCTTTTTCTCAACCGGGAGGAAGAACATTTATTAATCATTCTAGAACAAACTCCAGCTTCCAAAATAGTAACGACTTTACATTGGAACAAGATTCCCTTGAGCAAGCACTAGACTCCATCCAGTTTAACAACGGTATCGACATCAGTGGTAGTCGTTCAGAAGCAACCTCAAAAGACGACTTCGAACTAGCCTCTCTTCCTGAGCACGAAATACAAGATCATCAAACAACTTTCAGTGATCCTCTTTTAAGCAACAAGGACTCCAAGCAGACAGCATTTGATTCTCCTACCAAAGACAATAGAGAAACACAACATTTCAAGAACCTGCAAACCCACAAAACAAACATTATAGATTGGCTCTTTGATATTAGAGAAAATTTTGGCAACAGAAAAAAACAGGCAATGAGCATCAAACTGGACGAAAATAATGTGGAAAGAGAAATCAGGGTCAACACCACACCTGTTTTTGATAGAAAAAAGTACCCATCTAACCAGTTGTCCAATGCAAAGTACAATCCAGTGACATTTATTCCGCTCATTCTTTATGAACAGTTCAAGTTTTTTTTCAACTTGTACTTTTTGCTAGTTGCGCTTTCGCAGGCTATTCCACAATTAAGAATCGGTTATCTTTCTTCTTACATTGTTCCACTAGCTTTTGTTTTGTTGGTCACAATGAGCAAAGAAGCAATGGATGACATTCAAAGACGGAGAAGAGATGCAGAATCCAACAACGAGCTGTATGAAGCTTTGAACCAGAGTAAGCTGATTCCCAGCAAAGATTTGAAAGTGGGTGATTTGGTTCAGCTTAAAAAGGGTCAGAGAATCCCAACAGACATGGTGTTGTTGCAATCCACAAGCGACACCCCTGGGGAATGTTTCATCAAAACAGACCAATTGGACGGTGAAACAGATTGGAAGCTGAGACTGGCTTGCCCTTTGACTCAAAAATGCACGGTCGACGACTTGATAAACAAAGCATCAATCACAGCGGAAGCCCCTCAAAAAAATATCCACTCTTTTAATGGTAAGCTAACTTTGAATGACGTCACTTCTGTACCGTTGACTTGCGACAACACTTTGTGGGCAAACACGGTCTTGGCGTCAAGTGGTTCTTGCATTGGGTGTGTCATTTACACCGGTATTGACACAAGGCAAGCGATGAACACAACAAAGCCAAAAGCGAAAACTGGGCTGTTGGAACTTGAAGTCAACAGTATATCAAAAATTTTGTGTTTGTCTGTTTTCATTTTGTCTGTTTTGTTGGTGCTGCTTTCTTATTTCAGCTCTGGAGACAATGCTGATGAAAGTTATTGGTACGTTGACGTAATGAGATATTTGATTTTGTTTTCCACAATCATTCCAGTTTCTTTAAGAGTTAACCTTGATTTGGGAAAGTCAGTTTATGGTTACCAAATAGAGCACGATGCAACAATTGCAAACACAATTGTCAGAACATCCACTATTCCAGAAGATTTGGGAAGAATAGAATATTTGTTATCTGACAAAACTGGTACTTTGACTCAAAACGATATGGAATTGAAAAAATTGCACTTGGGCTCAATTGCTTACACGCAAGAATCATTTGACATGATCAAAGACCAGGTTGCTGAGTTCAACACTGCAACTGGAAGTAAGAGCCTGACAAAGTCTAAAGATCCTTCAAGGAAATCCATGTCTCATAAAGTATACGAAATGATCGTTACGTTGGCATTGTGTCATAACGTTACTCCCACCTTTGAAGAATCTGGGGAACTAAGTTACCAGGCTGCTTCTCCGGATGAAATTGCGATTGTTAAATTTACTGAAGAAGTTGGTCTTTCGTTGTTCAAAAGAGACAAAGACTGCATCACATTATTTCACGAGGCTTCAAAGACTTATTTGAATTTCAAAATTCTATACGTTTTTCCGTTCAATTCAAACACCAAAAGAATGGGTATTGTTGTCAAGCAGGAAAATACAAGCCCATCTGGTTCCGAAAATGAAGAGTATTTGTTTTTAGAAAAAGGTGCTGACTCCATCATGTCTAAAATAGTTTTGGCAAACGATTGGCTAGAAGAAGAAACTGGTAATATGGCAAGAGAAGGGTTGAGAACATTGGTTATTGGCAGGAAAAAGCTAAATCAAAAAAACTTTGAGCTCTTTAAAAAAGAGTACGAAAAAGCATCCATTTCCATGATCAACAGAGACGAAACGATGTTAAATTGTATCAAAACTCATTTGGAGCACGGCTTAGAGTTATTGGGTTTAACCGGGGTGGAAGATAAATTGCAAAAAAACGTCAAGTCTTCTATTGAACTTTTGAGAAATGCCGGTGTTAAAATTTGGATGTTGACCGGTGATAAAGTCGAAACTGCAAAATGTGTTGCAATCAGTGCAAAACTTATTTCAAGAGGGCAGTATGTTCACACTATTACCGGCCAAAAATACGAAACCACTAGTTCACAAGGATTGGACAAACTAGAAGTCATCAAAAGCAATGCTAGCAATTCAGTGCTTCTTATTGATGGTGAGTCGCTAGGAATGTATTTGGAACACTACAAAGAAGAATTTTTCCATGCTGTCATCGACTTACCTGCGGTCGTTGCATGTCGGTGTACACCACAGCAAAAAGCTGACGTTGCACATTTGATTAGACAATTTACAGGAAAAAGAGTCTGTTGTATCGGTGATGGTGGGAACGACGTCAGCATGATTCAAGCAGCAGATGTAGGTATAGGGATAGTGGGGAAAGAAGGGAAACAAGCTTCGTTAGCAGCGGATTTTTCCATAGAACAGTTTTGTTATTTGACCACTTTGTTACTATGGCATGGAAGAAATTCCTACAAGCGTTCTGCAAAATTGGCTCAGTTTGTGATTCACAGAGGGTTGATTATTTCTATTTGTCAGGCTCTCTACTCCATTTGTTCTGGCTTTGAACCGTTAGCATTGTATCAGGGCTGGTTGATGGTTGGTTATTCCACGTTCTACACAATGGCGCCGGTTTTTTCGTTGACTACCGACTACGATATTGACGAATCATTGTCAATGTTGTACCCAGAATTGTACAAAGAGTTGACAGAAGGGAAAAGTTTGTCTTACAAATCTTTTTTTGCTTGGTGCGCTTTGTCACTGTATCAAGGTGTAGTGATTCAAGGATTTTCTCAACATTTCACTAGCTTGAAAGACATAGATTTTACCAAAATGGTGGCTATTAGTTTTACGGTATTGATTTTTAATGAGTTGATCATGGTTGCTTTGGAGATCAGAACGTGGAACAAAATGATGTTTTTGTCGGAAATTGTGACTTTTTTGCTTTACGTTGTTTCCGTTCCGTTTTTGAGTGAGTACTTCAATTTAGAATATGTCCTATCTTTGACCTTTTTTGTTGAAATGATTTTCATTTTATCTGTGTCGATTTTACCTGTGTGGATCATCAGAGCGTTGTACAGAAGATTACATTTACCTAGTTATGCCAAAGTTCAGCAATTCTCTGTTTGATTTTGTATGCATAATTCATTAAGATTATATATACTCGTGTATATACTTAAAATATTACGTGAGCAGAACAACAGCTCACTTTGAATTTTGCGAGGACTAGTCGTTGTCAGAATCACTGTTGTAAGCGGATCTAACACTTGCGTCGTCGTCTTCAGCGCCGTTTGTGTTGTCAACTTGTTCTGCATCGCTTTTTTGGAGCGCTGTGTCTAAACTGTCTCTTTGGAAATCTGCCAAATGTGCCCAAGGTATAGCTTTGGCCACCATTTCCAAAGTGGATCCCCTTCTCATTGGTCTATAATGCGGAGGTGATCTTGCAAGTGGTGGCTCCTGCACAGTTGGAGCATACTCGACAACTTCGTCAGAAATCGAAACAGCAGATGACTGAACTGGTTCCACATTACCAGGAATGTCTTTTTTCCGATTTTGCATGTACAAGGCATGCATTTCGCTGCCAGTGTTGTATGGCAAACGTATTTCGGCGGATATTTTGAAAAGGTTAACGTTTGCTACGTGTTCATTTTCAATTCTGAAAATCATCCATATAAACCTTCTAAACATTTCTGCAAAGGCAATAGCCAAACTTACCATGGCATTTTGTTGGATTTCAGAAGGGAACCAAATGTATGCCAACCACTGAAATCTGATAATGAAATCTAACAAAATGGCAATGTAGTACACCATTCTTCCTTTCCATGGGTATCTCCCATTTTTCCAATTTTTGGTACCAGCAATGTACAAATCTTTTCTTAATAAGAAAGTGGACCAGTTTAATGACTGAAACAATGACCAATCCAGAATGACGTCCCACAGTGCAGAGAAAATAGAGTTTAACGTTGCAATAATGATGAACCACAATCTGATGTTGACACCGTCCAAGGATGATGGCTTGATTCTGAATAACATCAACAGGAGGAAGTAGCAAATTGTCAAAAAATATTTACCTGCGTTCAACAAATGGGGGAACGAATCACCAGAGTCAAAATATCTTCTCACACACTGAACCATTCTAAAATAACTAGGTAAAGCGGTCAAAATACCCATGGAATACGAGTTGGATGAACCACATTGGCAGCTGTTTGGCTGGGGGTTTTTACGAATCATACAAAAGTACAATGCAATATCAGATAGCGAGTAAGTCAATGAGCAAACCATATCACCCAAAAAAAAGTCTGAAAACTTGACTGGATAAAGCCCGGAACAGGTCAGTCGAATCAACGTTTTCAAATTCCAGAAACTTGAGATGCTAAAGTTTCCCATGTATGGCACAAAAAATTGTGGTCTAGTCAAAATGATAAGTAACAACACCCAGTATAGGGTGATCCATGGTTCTAATTTTTTTGTTAGAGAAAGACTGAAAAAACTGGAAATACAGCAAAGTGACAACAGTGTTGAGGAAAAGTACAAATGACTTGGAATTCTTGTACTGGCAAAATCATTATGAAATAAAGAGGTTCCAAACTTTGATGTTGGTAAAATTTCACCAAAAATAATGAATCTGTAATTCACTTTGTTTTTAAACCAAATGTAGCAATCCAATTGAAATAACAAACTCATCAAAGCGACCAAGTACCACCCTCCCCAAATTGGCAAAAGTTTTTTGTGTAGCTCTGAGCTCACAGTTGATTGTGAACCGTAATACAAAGCCAAACCAATGATACAGGAGGAAAGCCCAATATTCAAACCTGACAGAAACATGTGCATGGAGCATAAGTTTGATTTGTGGACACTAAGTTCGTCCATGTTGGCTTGAATTGTGCTGTTTGCCAAAAGTCTCGATCTGATTTTGCGGTCCTTGGTTGATTTTGCTAAATCGTACACATACCATTGGGTCAATTTACGTTCCCATTTTGTTATTGAATCTTGGTCGTTTTCCTTTATTGAATCTTTATAAAGATCTGTTTTATGCAAAACGTTGTTCAAAAAACTTTGTAATTCATTTGTTTTGCAAACTTTATCAAATTTCTTAACAATTTTACGGAAACCTTCTATATTAACTGATCTAAAACTTTTCAATAATTCCAAATACAAGTAAAATTCCACAATTGCACTGGACAACTGCCTTGATGCTTGATCATCACTGATCACAAAAGTTTCTTGACCCTTCCACAAAAAGGATAACGATCTGACTTCATCTTCTGAAGTGCATCCGTTAACGGGGAAAGAAGACAATGTACTTCCGCGTCTGGCTTTTTGTTGTTGTTGTTGTTGTTGCGAGGGCAAATGACCATGAAAAATTTTTTTTAATCTTGGGAAATGGTCAAATTCAGGCAAAGATGGCATTAGATCCAGTTCTTGCAATTTAAACCGCATACGCGCCAAAAGAGGTATTTTAGGATGTGTGTTAGGTTTCCCTTTGGAACCAGAAACATCTGTGTAGCATTTGGAATAATTTTTTGCACCATCTGGTCCATACTCAATATTCCCCATGGCATCGTAATTTTGTTCTGGACAATGGTTTATAGGTCGTCCATTAAACGATTGTTCAATGTGATGATTCAACTCTTCATTTTCGTCACCTGAATAGTATTCGTTATGGTTTTCCCTCAAAAACAATCCATTTTCTTTTCTTTTGGTGTATATTTTCATTTGCAATTCTAATCCTTGATATTTTGCGTTACAAACATTTTCCAATTCCCATAAATAAAAATCATTACTCTCTTTCAATTCACATTTCACCAACCAATCGTTTATAAACTCATTTATGCATTTCAATTGCTCTTTGGTGTATTTTCCCCTGGTGTTGTGGAGTAAAGATGTGGTTTCGGAAAGAGCCTGTGCACCAGATGAAAAAGCGTTGTTAAACGTTCTTGGGCTACTGCTGTTATTGTTGTTATTATTATTATTATTATTATTA
>ERZ794936.611-NODE-611-length-15645-cov-33.744452_pt1 | contig 15645 bp, 8 predicted proteins | sample MGYA00511083_ERZ794936 | MGnify/ENA primary metagenome ERZ794936 (study PRJEB30137, sample SAMN04331409) | food metagenome | isolation source: Y2 must sample point D1 replicate A | place: Australia: South Australia | collected 2014 ... | reverse complement strand
TACCAAAAGACAAAAACAAAGAGAAAAAAACATCCAAATTAAAACTGTGACAAACCTGACACTTATAAAACTTTGTTCAACAAAATGCCAAGTTCCAAGGGACAAAAACAGAACGCTTGTGCAAAGCCAAGAATTAGCCGCCATGAACATCTTAGCGATGATAGTCAAGACACTAGGGTTGACCTGGACAGTGCTGTTTCCGGGAACTTTTTGATGTCTGCCCTGCTTTGCCAGCAGGATGAGACTCGTCAAAGTGAAACACATTGCAAAGTTGGTGAAACGTTAAGTGATCAACTTAATGAGATTCAATGCGATCTCTACAACCAAAAAGCAGGAACTCGCACATTGGTGGACGAGATGCTACAAGAAATAAATAGTATCAAAACCACTTCAAAAAAAATTAGTAACAGTTTTAATACAGCTTTGATTCATACTGTGGAAAGTGCAGTTCATGATTACATGTGTAAGCAGACCAGTACTCTAACGCAGACAATCAGTGAATTGGACAAATCTATGCAATCTTTTATTAAACAGATGCCTAGCACAATGCAAAAGCAAATTACGCAATTCAAAAAATTGGAAACAGAGTTACATGATCAAGAAAAAACTCTAGCAGATCTCAAATCTTTGACAGGACTAGAAAAAGACACAAATGCAATAGATTATTTGAAAGTTGAATTGCATAACCTGAAAAAAACAATATTAGCCAAAATCGACATGGTACAAAGCGTGCAAACTGATTTCATAAATTTCCAGCACAAATCGAGTGCTAGATTTGATGGCATTTCAAAACTACTGGATGAAAAACAAACTCAAATATCCATGCTTGAAAGCAAGATTGAGGACCAATGCCACACTATCGATAAGTTGGAAAATAAGTCATTGCTCAAAGATGAGCACTTGCAGCATTTTGAAAAGAAGTTCAAATCGCAGGATGCAAAAATCAAGATTTTGCAACAAAACATAAACAAACTTATAACAGTTGTCAAGAGCAATAGAAAGCTTAAACAAGATTCACAATCAGTGCCAAATTCAACAAAAAACCAACAAAATGAGAGCTCTAAAAATGACGAAACAGTTCCCACCAAAGAACTGATTATTCGAGAATCAAAATTCACCGCTTACAGCAACAAGAAACAATTGCCACAACCAAAACAGAAAAATTCTAAAAAAAATGACTGCAGTAGAATTGTTTTGAAGTATAAAGTTGATAAACAGAAAAAAACTATGTCACCTTCCACCAAAGCCGCAAAGCCTGCCGGTCTTTTTGATATTCCAAACTGAGCAGAAAAAGATAAAAATAGAATTTACTCTGTCTCCCCACATCTGGCCTTGAACCCAACAAGTTGTCTATCGGGATTGATCTCAACGATCAGGTCTCCTCTTTTCCCCATTTCCACCAAATTGTTATAATAAAGATCATAAGATGGTAAGTATCTTGCCACAAAGTTTTTCACTTGTTCATCTGTCATCCCATTTCCTGTCTTTTCAATCATCGCATGCTCTTGTTGCAACCTCCATTTAGTTACCAAACTATCAATAGAAATGCTATGTGAACATTTGACAATGATCCCACACGTGTTGTTGTACTTTTGAATCAAAGGGTTGTTCCACAACACGCTTGCATATTTTTCTAGTTCTTTGTTGACAATAATCATGTTTTTGTTTTGAATTTTAGATTCATCTGGTAAAGGATCAAACCCTAAAAACCAACCTTCCAACAGCACTATATCCAATGGGGTGGCAACTTTGTCAAACTGAGCTAACCGGTCCCCTTCACCGTTGAATTTCGACTTGTCATATCTTGGCACTTGAACAAAATGTTTTGTTATTTTTCCCTCAGAAGCTTTGTTTTCGTAAAACAGTTGGTGGATAAAATTGGACAAAAGAGGCAGGTCGTGTGTGAGTGGAAGACCTCTTCCGTTGACTAGTGGGTTGTCAACACCTACAGTGTTGTTGATTTTAGCCTGATCAGCGTGCGTCAAATAAAAATCGTCAATTGATACAGCCAAACATTTGTAGCCTCGAGTGTTTAATTTTTCACGCAGCTTTGTGGTCAAGTACGTTTTACCAGCACCCTGTGGTGCAGAAACAAAAACAATCAGCGGAGGCTGGCTCTCGGAACCTGCTGGATTTCTTTTCGAAGTCTGGTATTGCGAGTAGCATTTTTCAACGTAGCTTGTGGCCACATCTAGGGTTGTTTTCGGATGCGCAAAACTTACGTCAGCCTGGTTAATCTCGTGTTTTGTTGTGCTCATGTTTGACTATGGCTTGCTATCTATCTATACTTGTTTTGTCTCGCTTTGTTTCAAATTCACTCTTCTGCCATCATTAGCAAACATTTGGAAACTGCCAAGATTGCATGGATTACAGCCATTCTGTAGCAGGCGCTTTTTTTTTTATTTGACATCCACCATTCAGTGCTGTTGTCATACCATATCAGGTCAATCGCGATGCTCGGCAAATGTACCTTTGCGACTGGAATCTGGGAACTACTAATAGTCACCTGACATTGCTTGCTTTCGGTTTTACTCTCTTTTGCTTGTGCATATACGGGAATTACAGATCCGAGCAAGAATCATTTTCATACACACAATGAAAGAGCAAAAAAAAGCGATTTTTTTTTTTTCCCAACTTTTTTTTTTTTCGTTTTTTTTTTGCTCAATGTTCATTTACAAAAGGCGGAAAGTCCAACAAAAATAAATGTTTTCGATGCAGATGATATCGTTGAAGTGCCAGAAAAAACTTTCAGTATTTCGTTTACAATGAATATGTTGAGACAGTTGGTTGTTGTTTTTTGGAAGCTCATCTTGAATATTATGTTTTAACAACTCGTTCAAGTTTTCCATTCTATTGGTACTATGGAAACACTATATAATTTCATGGTAGTTTATGGTTTTTAAGTTTTTTCCCTTCAACTGCTCATCTTTTCAAAAAACCAAAAAAACGCAATCTCCAGAAAACCAGAGCCAAAGATACACTAAAAGACGTCACAAAGCCCACCATCTTTCTCGTATTTCCAAGCTTTCTTTGTGGTTTCTAAAACACACAACCGCTTCTTTTTCAAACAAATATTCCCAATCCTGTAATTAGTTAATACGCACTCGCGCTGCATCGGCATCATTAATTTTTCAAGCGATATATCCGGAACGCACGTGAAATACAGCAAATACAAACACAACAAACAAAAGGAAAATATTCAACAAATACACTCAAACCTGTACATAAATTATATCAACATTCCATAAGCTTATTGAGAACAAAAACCAAGCGAAAAAAAAAAACAAGCAACAACACAAAAATATAGTAAAAAAACATGTCTTTTAGTGATCCATGGTCTGACAACAACGTTCCGAGCATGAACGCAGAACTTGAATCTGTCATCTCATCACTTTCACAAATGTCCAATCCTCAGACAAACACCAATCAGTATCGTGCCAGTCAGCAAATTGGGGCACACAGAAGAAGCTCCATGACGTCAAACAGCGATATGGGTTCAGATATCCTGGTTCCACACGGAACAGCCCAATCGCTGGCATCCAACATTGAGTACCAAAATCAGTTTCAACAGGGTTTTGCAAAAGAGAAAACGACAAATTCTGGGAACAATGCTGGTTTACATGTTGACAATTCTCCTATTCTAAGAAGAACAACGCTGTCTGTCGGTGGATATTCTCTGAACGGAGGTTCTTCCAACCAAGGTCCGTCAGCATTTTTTGGCACCAATGGCGGGTTTTTGGCCGGGAACAATCCAAATGGAAGCCCAGTCAACACCAATGCCAATGCCTCTGCATCTGCGAATGCCAGTGCCTCTGCCAACAACAACAATAACAACACGCTGAAACAAACCTCAAACATTAACGGAAACACAAACAACCTTGCGAATCCAAACAGAATGGCGGGATACGCTGCATCTATTGCTGTAGCTCAGCAAAATGCCAACTTTGGTTCAAACTATTTCAACTCAAGTCAAAATAATTTTAATAACAACCCCACCGGCGGCCCTGGTACCAACGGCAATGTTGGTGGCGGAAGTTTTTTTGAAACTTTTGGGAAACAATTGGTGGAAGCCACCAAGGAAGTCGAGGGTGGTACCAACTTGGTTGCTGATGACGAACTGACAGTTCAACAATTTGTCACTTCTTCTTCCAGATCAACGAGTTTGCAAGTCGATGCATACACTGCTCACACAGACTCAAGACAGAACTCCAATTTCTTAGGAGAAGAAGTTGGGGTTCCAGAGGCTCCTCTTTCGACAAGCAGATGGAATCCAGAAACCGCCAGATCATTTTATCCTTCCGCTCCGATGGGCCCAGGCGTACACTCTGGATTCCCCTTCAACGGTTTGTTTCATCCATTGGGATTGCCACCTCATCATCATCATCATCATTTTACACATAATCCTTCTTCTGCCGGTGCTTCAACAACAATTGAGCAATCTACCGAAAAGGGCGCAAAAATCGAGTATGCTAAAAACCCAGAAACGCCGGGAATTCCAGCCCCTATTGCCAGTCCACCTCATTTTTTCATGAATCCGTACTTAGCTTATGGTGCTACTCCACCGCCGCCACCTGCGCAGAACGATAAGGATAAATCCAACGTTGACGAACCCTCTGGTGAAACCTTACAAACTGCAGATCCTTCTAACAGCGAGTTTGTTCCGGCATATTTTGGAGCACCTGACCCAAATGCGTTTGAAGAAAACGGGAAAATGAATCCGTATCAGTATGGGCAAGCTCCGTTTGCACAAGGTTATTCTTATGGAGGCAGCTACTTTAATCCAATGAGCATGTCTCTTCCTTTGGGTTCTGCTCCAGCCCCTACAGGTTTTGCTCCACAAAAAGCTGGACAAGGCAACGGGAAGCACAACAAGGGCAACCCTTATTTAAAAAACAGAAACGGCAAAGGTTCTGCAGCGTCTAAATCTGGGAAAGCGGCAGCTTCTGTTTCGGCTTTGCATCAATCGCCTCAAAACACCGAGCCAGCTCATTCCACCAAGTCAGGTGCAGGTTCAAAGCACAATGGGAGACGCAGAAAGGAGCCTGTTTACAGATCTCCTAAATTGGATGAATTTGTCAAGTCCTCGAAAGACAAGAAGTATGAATTGGGCGAGTTGTATGGCCATGCTTACGAGTTTTGCAAAGATCAAATTGGTTCGAGATTTATCCAAGACAAATTGCCTACCGCTAGCGATACCGACAAAGAAATGATTTTCAGTGAGATCAGAGATCACGCGCTCGAGTTGATGGACGATGTTTTTGGTAACTATGTCATTCAATTGTTTATTGAATTGGGATCGGACATCCAAAGGGAAGCTCTTGTCCAAAGTATTTTGGGCCATGTTTTGGATTTAACTCAGTCTCAGTATGGTTGCAGAATCATTCAGAAGTCTTTGATGTATGTCACTTTGGAACAAAAGATTTTGATTGTTGACGAACTAAAGGACCGCGTTTACGACTGCATCAAGGACCAAAACGGGAATCATGTTATTCAAAAAGCCATTGAAAACATTCCCTTGGAAAAGTTGCCGTACATTTTGGAAAGTTTGAAGGGCCAAATCTACCATTTTTCAACTCACCCCTACGGATGCAGAGTTGTTCAAAGACTATTGGAGTTTGGTTCTGAGGGTGACAGAAAGTTGGTTTTGCAAGAGCTTAAAAACTTTTTCCCATACTTGATTCAAAACGAGTTTGGGAACTACGTTGTCCAGTACATCTTAAAGTCGTCTGCAGAGTCCTCCACTCAGGATATGCTGGAGGTCAAACAGGACATTGTTGATTTGGTTTGCGACAGAATCGTTGATTTTTCTTGTCACAAGTATGCTTCAAATGTTGTGGAGCAAATTCTTTTCTTGGGAAATGAGTCTCAAAAAAAGCAGCTGTTTGATGTGATCATTCCCAAATCGGAAAAAGATGCTATGGAGTTGAAAGACAGCGAGTTGATAGCTATTATGATGAAAGATCAGTTTGCCAATTACGTTATCCAAAAACTTGTTAAAGTGACCAGCGGGGAAAATAAACGTCTATTGATCATTTCTATCAATTCCTATTTGGACCAAGTCAAAGCAACTAACAATAATGCCAATGGCGGTAGAAAACAAAAGCATTTAGCCAGTGTTGAAAAGTTGGCAGCTCTTGTGTCAAATTTGTCCGTTTGAAAAAGAAGTTTAGCACATAAATAGAATGTAGTTTTATGCGTAATAAAAAGAAACAAAGACGTATCAAGTGTATAGTATCTAAACGTATGTATGATTGTTTTGGAACGAAAAAGAAAAAAAAAAAATCTCTCTTTGAGTTAAGTGCAGGTATATAGAGTATTTATGTACTGTTAAGCAATCAATGCGTAAACAAAAGTCCATGTCATTAAGAACCCTGCCAACCCTCTAAAAACATTGTTAATGAATATCTCTTGAACAGGAGAATCAAAATATCTCGATGCCTGACCTTTGCAAAACCAGGCTGAAAATAGAACACCAATACTCAGAAACTGTATTAAGAAAAACGTAAACCCGGCAAACGACTGTAACTGGAGCAGACCACAACAGCAGCCTGACATCAAAGAGGTGGAGTCTTGGACATACTGTAGTACTTTGTTGTTGTGGAAAACACTTCTACCGGAAAGGACTTTGGACATGAAACTTGTATGTGAGCGTGCTGATGAGTGTTGGGCTATCTTGTTGGTTTTTCTAGTATTCTTTGCTGTGAAACCAGAGGCAAACTTATCTTTTAATTGTAATGAAGTTTCAAATACTGCTCGAACTGTAAAATGAAAAGCGAGATTGAGGCTAGCCAAAAAAATTTGGAAAAAAAGCATGGAATTGTAAAATACCGCATATTGAGTTTCACCTTTTTTTTTTTTTATTTTTTTTTATTTTTTTTTATTTTTTTATTTGTTTTGACGTGCTCAGCTAATCAAACGTATCACTTGTAATGTTGATTGGTACATATAAACACAAGAAAGAGCAGCGAGTTGTTGAGAGAAAAGCCAGTACCCTTCCCAACAGTGTTAAATTAGTTCATGTCGGAGCCCTCTCAAAAGCTTACACTAGAACAGCGTTTAGAGCTGGCCACAAAGTCCAGAAAAAAGGGCAGAGGCAAAAACAAGTCTCAAGCAAAAGACGAAACGTCCAAAGAGCCTACTCCTAACGTGGACGGGTCCACAGCAGAGGACGTGAGAAAAGAAGGTTCAGCCACTCCAATTGCAAGTAATGATACACCAAGTATTCCACCAATGGAAGTACAGTCATTGGACTTGGCCAATGACACAAAAGAAGAACTTACTGAAGCTACCCAGATAGCTGTGAATCGTGACATATTGAAAGAAACCAAACCTGAGCCGGTGGAACTCCAAGAAGGGCCTGTTGATCTTGAGACTTTGGAGGTTGGCGGCAAAGCGGCATCATCAATTGACTCTCAAAGCACATCCAATATCGCGTTTAGCCCAGAGGTATTAAAACATTTGTCCTTGACGAACGAGGATCTGAAACTGCCATTGAATGATTTTTTGGCTCGTTTGGAAACACAGACCTTGAATTACGTTCGTTCTGTCAATTCAAATATTCTTAAAAAAGATGAAACCATAAATCAGCTGCGCAAAGAAGGCAACGCTTTATCCAAGAAAGAGCTAAAGCTTAGCGACACAGTCAAAGCATTGAAAAAGGACAAAACGAAATTAGAAATGAAACTTGAAATATGCCAAGAGGAACTCTCAAGCAAGATCAATGAGTCGGAAAAAGTTCACTCAGAGTTCTATACGATCAAAGAAAAGCACGATGCGTTACAGGATTCGTTGAGTTCTACTGTGAAAGAACGAGACTTATTGAGTAAAAAACTTGCGGACACAACAGATATTGAAGTTAGTGGCTTGAAAAGTGAGCTAGAAAAGTTGAAAAGTGAAAACGAAGAGTTGAAGAAAAAATATAACTCTGTCATTGCTGAGTACGACCAGTACAAGTCAAAATCGTTAGTTCAAAATGAGACACTGAAAACCTCATCTGATGAGGAAATTGCCATTTTGGAGACCAAATTGGAGCAATTGAGAATAAAATTAGAGGATCAAACAGCCCGCGAAAACATTTCTCATCAAGATGCTGAAAAGTCAGAGTATCTGGACAAGCTTCAGGCAAAATACAATCAGTTAACCAGAGAGTTGCAAAAAACTAACGAAAACTGGTCAAACATCGAACAGAAGCTTCACAACAGATTACTTGATTTGAAAAACGATTATGAAAAGTCAACAACTTTGCAAAAAGAGCTTACAGTAAAGATACAAAAATCGGATCAAAAAAAAGAGAAACTTCTTCAAGAATTGAACAAAGAAAGAGCAACTACTGCAGCAGCTGAAAAAAAAACCTCTGAGCTGCAATCTCAACTTGACTTGCTTGTTCATCAACTAGAGTCTGCGAAAAGAGATGCGCAAATGCTCAATGATAAGATTAAATTGCAGAACAAGCAGCTGGAAGAAATGTTTACTCCATCGTTTCGCAGTGCCGATCAAAAGAAAGAAAAGACACCAAGAAGTTCAGTTGCACCTTTGTACAGGTTGTCTGTGCACAAAGAGGAAGAGGAGAATGAAAGCGATACGGAAGGATATGATGCCAAAAACGCTTTGAAATTACAGCTCGAAAACGAATGGGACATCAAACCAGCCGTCAAAGACAAAAATGTTGACCTGCAAAGTGAGGCGGGATCTCTGCATGACCCACATTCCGCCAGCGCCAGTCGGCTTGATCTTGACGTTCCAACACCCACGGGTTTTCAAAGCGTTCGTTCGTTTTCAAGAAATAACAGTTACGTGAGTCAGCAGTTTGCAGAGGACAATGAAGACCCTATATTGGGAAGAAGAGTTTCCAACGTGGTGTCCACCCCAACACAGCAGTACTCTTCAAACCCAACAAGCACCCAGTTGATGGCAAGAATGGGAGGACAAGTGAGAAGGTTGGAAACGGAGCTTGCTTCTTTGAGGGACTCTTGGGACAAGCTACAGAAGGAAAAGTCACAAGCACAGGAAGAGATCCTTAGATTGATGATGGAGAACGAAAATGTGATTTCGATTCAAAAACAAAACACTGAGCTATCACAAAGTTTACAATCTTTGAAAAAAGAGCAGCAGCAAAGCAAAATGCAGCTTGACTCCAAACAAAGAAAAATACACGAATTGGAAAATGATGTTGCTGATTTAAAAGAGCTAATGCACTCTCAGATCCAACAAATGGTTGAGTTGCAGGAAAAAAGTAGATAGTTTGGTGTGTACAACGTAACGTGAAAAAAAAAAAAAAAAAAAAAAAAAAAAAAAAAAAAAAAAAAAAAACGAAAAGAAAAGTTTGAATAATTATATTATTCGGTTCAATTATTACAAAGTGATAAAGTGTTAGCTAATTATATGTTCCCCTGCTCAGTTGCAAATTTAGTGTGTTCGTCAATATCTTGAGCATCCCATGGGTAGCACAGCCATTTGTCTGGGACTTCTTCTGCCGCATAATACCTCCCCTCAGCAAACATGTCAGCAGGCAAATCCGCTTTCTTAGGCTTCGTTTTGTTGTGCAACACAAAAATAGAAAACTCTGTTTTTTCGTTTGTTCTTCCTGTTTTTTCTTGTTGCTTTTCGATCTCCTTTTCAAGTTCTGACAAAGCGTAATGCAGCGTGGTTCTTGTATCGTCGACCTCGTCGACAATTAATATTCTCTTGCCCAAAATGGAGTCGATTTTTTTTTCCAGTGTGGCCAAATCTAGCCATTGAGTTCTAACAACTTCTTTACCAATTGTTTCCTCGTACTCTTCCGAACCCATGTTTTCGTACAACGACAAACCAATGGCTTGAATAGGAATGTTTTTGCCGTTCACTTTAAGAAAAGATCTGATAATTCTGCTGGGAATCAGACCACCCCCGGAAATAGCAATGATCACATCCACAGGGCCTGCGCTCAAGATCTTCGAGGCAGTTGTTTTGCACAGCTTGTGAATGTTGTTATAGGATATGTACATTTTATCATCTGAAGTCATCTTGGAAAAATTTGGTGTCTTTATTGATTTTTTTTTGTTTTTATTTTTGGCAAAACGTGCGTCATTCCTTGTGGTAAGAACGCCATCTATTTATAATAAATATTATCACTCTTGTTAGCTCTTTGCAATTTGCAGTGCAGTTGTGCGATAATCGCCTGTAAGCGACAGCCAAAAAAACAGAAAGAATTTTACAAAAAAGAAAAAGTCACAAAAACCCAGGCGGAGATTGCCGAAAATATAGTACAGATTGAGAAAAGTTCCCTATATAGAACAAAAGAATTAGATACAAAGAATTAGGTACAAAGAATTAGGTACAAATGATAAACCACAAAAAAGTTCAGTCCTCCAATTCATCGTTTTCTTCCCCGTTTACGTATTGAATGTTGTCCTCGTTGTCATCGTTTTCTTCTCCAAGCACTGATTCTTCATTTTGCTCTAGATCAGCTGCGCTCGACTCCAAGGATATTTCCTGCATTTCCTTCCTTAGTTCGGCCTGTGCCACCAACATCTCTATTTTCCCTTGAATGGACAACAGTAATGGAAGCGTCGAGCTTGTTGAGCTCAAGGAGTGTTTCAAGTTCTTGTTTGTCTTGTTGACCGTTGGTGACACTTTTTTGGAAACATGAACGTTGAAAAGGATCAAGATCCACTTCAAAAAAAGCGAGCAGTTGTGGTTGTCGTTCCATGGGTTTTTCGCAACGTGCTGTGAGAGAGACTCATAGATTGCTATGGAGTTTTGTTTGGTGATTTCATTAGTGACAAAATTTCTAATCATGTTTTCGTTCCATTTATCAGACTCAATGATATCAACGATCTGGTCAATGTCTTTTTTCTCGTTAAAAGCATTTGTTAGAGATTCGAGTATATCTTTTTTTTCTTTTTTGGATGCTTTTGCTGGGATGTCTTCCATGGAATCATCTTCTTCAGCTACTGGTGACTTTGGAATATCCGCTTCAATATTTTTCCCATTGTCGATGACCAGGTGTGGGACCAAGTCGTCATTTGCAACAGTACTAAAGTCGGGTTCATTCACATTTAGCCATGCAACAAGAAGTGTTTTGTCGTTCAGCATAGCAGAGTCAATGATTTCAGAATCTTTGACTACAATATTCGAAACACACTGATCTTGTTCCAAGTCAAAAACACTTAACGAGCCATTGGCCGAGGTTGCTATGATTTTGTTTGAGCCCCAAGTTTCTAGTTTTTCAGTTTCAAACGGCCACTTTTTAACAACGGACCCGTTTTCAAAAACTTTGATAGAATTGAGGTCAGCTATGACGTATTTGTTCCCCAAAAACTTGATAGCAACACACCCGAAAATGTCAAATTTCTCCACTGTCACAGGTCTTCTTTTGGATGGATCAAGCACAAAAACTTCCTTCTCAGTGGCAACAGCCAAAAAAATGCTGTTATCAGCAGTTTCTAAAATATCAAATAAGAAAATATCATCGTTTTTCCCATCTATAAGGTGGAACGTCTTTAATGGCTTTGTTTGATTGTACGCAAAATTTTTCACAGTTTTGTCGCTGTCCAAAATCCAAATAGTTTTACCGTGAGGCTTCAATCCAATAATATCGTGTTTGTTTTTGATGATGTTTACAATGTTTCCTTCTTCATAAAACACAATTTTGCCCTGAGAAAAGCAATTCACGAAAACACTCAAATTGCTCGATCTGCTTCCATTGACTTCTGCACCATCGTTTTTTCTTTTGACACCGGCGTCCAGGTTCTCGGAAATCCAAGCAACATCTTCAATGTCTTCTAGCGACAAATCGTCTCTTTCGTAGTCAATTGGTTTGACCAAGGTGCTTTTAGGTTTGTACCCATCGGACTTATCCAATGGGTACACGTTGATGATGTTCTTTTGGCTGGCCGGCTGGAACGCAAAGACGCTTGCATCTTTGGAAAACGCACAAATAGAGTTGAATGCCGTCATCACTTGTCCTTTGTCTTTTGGGTGGTGTTCTTGCTGATTGCGTTAGTGTCTTTCAGGTGATCATCGCATCACCGTATGCACAATCCTATATTCATAGCAAGAACGGGGAAGAAGAAAAAGAAACTGCTTCTGGTCACTTTTCTTTTTTTCTATTTTTTTGCTTTTTTTTTTTTTTTTTTTTTGGTTTAAATTTTTTTTTTTTGAGGGTATAAAATTATGCACGGCACGTGATCTTTGGTTACACGCAAAACCGTAATCAAAGCCTGAAGAAAGTTACAACATTTGTTAACAAGTTTAGCATACACAAGTCACCACTGGGGGATCTATAAATTCAAAGGGCCAAGAGACTCTGCAAGTACTGCTGATCTTCCTGTGGCAGTGGTCCAAAAACAGCAGCATGTACTTGACTGTTCAAGTGCGGAAGAACCGCTTTGTAAAGGTCATAGATATTAACGTCTTCCAGCACGCTTGGAGCCAAGGGGTCTTCTTCCAAGTCATAGAAATCATCTGCGTCTTCGTCCTCATCTTTTTGTATCATGGCTGATTTTTGCAGTCCTGCTGTGCTTTTCTGCAGCATATCCATGTAGGCAGCATTGTCATTTAGTGCTGAAAGTTCTTGGGCCTCGTCATCGATGTCCAACTCTTCGTTCCAGTCATCGTCTCCATCAGCAAAACCAAAATCGTCATCAAAAGTTGATCCGTGCAAATCAAAACTGGAAAATTGTTTCCGTCTCTCCTCAAATTGTTTCAAAGCATGAGGAAAAGCGTTCATCAAGTAAGAAAACTTGGCACCAACAACGGAACAGTACGATGAAGGAAGCAAAACAAACGTTTTTTCTGAATTGCTCAACAAGCTCAACATAGCCATTAACGAAAGCTTGATATCAAAAACTCTTTTCAATTTCAAAACATACACGTTTAGCCAATGGTGCAGGAACAGCTGCAATAAATCTTTGTTTTGTAAAAAACTCAAAGTAAGTTCAGGAAATGAGCACATGGAGCTCAACAACACATTGAAACTCGTGATTCCAAAAGCAATTCTTTTGTTCAGAAATTCCCTTTCAGCTATGATGGCGTTAGAAGTATCTGTTAGCAGTCTTTCAAGGTAAGCTGGAGGGCAGTTGGCTCCCATGGCCAATATTATGTGGCTGGAAAGATCAAAGGCTATATTGATCTCGTCCAAATCAGCATCTTCACCGCCGTAGCTTTTGCAGTAAACATTGAATATGATGTCTGCGTAAAACTGATTTTTGATTAGCTCCTGTTTGCCGTAAATAAAATAGTTTTTGATCAACAACATGAAACTTTCCAAGTAAAAACCAACTGTGCTGTCTTCTTTTCTGTTCAGTTCACCTATCAACTCCAAAATTTTCCATGCAATAGGACTCACACTGCAAGTCAAAAAGCACGAGTTGTCAAAAAAATCGCAAACATCATGGTAAAAGTCTTCCATCTCGTTGTTCAAGACATATTCGGCAGCAGGATAAAACGATTGTTCCAAACTTTTCACAATTTCTTTTGAGTTTTCAAAACACAACAGGATGGAAATAATGGTTGAAACAATGGAAACCGCGGTAGTTTGCTTGTTGTGCTCGTCTGGCAACCCTTCAGACCCGATAGCATTGATATCAAAGTTCGAAGCTTCATTTAGGTCTATGGCAAGCTTCAAAAACTGTTGCACCAAATTGTTCATCAATTCAACACCAAATGGTTTCAACTCTTCAGAAAACTGTTCAACAAACTCTTGTAAAACACCGCTCAAAATATCAGTTTCCAAGTCGTTGGAAACTTTTAGCAACTTTTCCATGATTGGCAAAACGATTGGTTTTACAGTATCCTGAAACTCGGGATCAGCAATGTACACTTGCATGCACACTGCAGAGTAAAGCACAACAGGTATATTTTCATCATTTGATTCGGTGAAACAAGTCAAGATGTTGGTGTAAATCGCCTTGGTGATGGTGACGTTTTTGAAAGTGAAATCTCCCAGCTGGAAAAAAATTTCACAAGCTCTTGCCTTCAAAAACCCGTAAGGACTCTCAAACATAGGAAGCACAAACGAGATTAGGAACTGCTCCACTTGATCAACATAGTTTGAGTTTTTAGAAACTAGTTTTTCAACAATGTTGGAAAAAATACGCAAGCTCGACTCAATTTCAATAGCGTTGGTGATGTTCAGACTTTCGGCAAAATTCAGAGCCAAATTGCTCGAGATGTATTCCAAAGTAGGTTTTAGCGTGTATTTTGGTCTTCTTTTAATACACGTTTTCAAAAAGTCAACGGCAGCAAAATCAGGGGAATAGTCCTCATTCCAGGCTTCCAAATATCTGTTGATGTACTCTTGAGGATCTGACTCAAACATCTCCAGTGTTTCTTCAGTCGGTTTTAATATTGGCGCCACAACGTGCTGCAAAAGTGTTTGGAAGTGAGGGTTCAAAAGTGCCCACGCGGACTTTGAGTGCACGCACTCTTCGATAAATTTGATGATCAAATACAAAGGCTCGTCAGCAAGCCACAAAGTTTTAGCTCCCCACTGTTCCAATTGTTGAAAGAAAAGTTCCAGTAAGTGAGGCATGAATTTTTCTGTGTACATCGATGCAAACTCTGGGTAGGAAGCTTTTGAAAACATAGAATCAGATGCGTATCTTGAAAAAAGTCTTGTCAAGTTGAAGTAAGACCATTTTTTAGTTTTGCACCAAGGATCAGTTTTTCTGTATTCGGAATCTTGCTGAAAGACTTTGGCATTCAATGGAAGATTGATAAGAGACAACTGGAAGTTTGCCCAGTCAATAAACGTTTCTTCTCTTTGCAACGTAAACGGTAAGTCAGTGTAGATGGAAAACTTGTAGCACTTAACAACCAATTTGACCATTTCTCCGATTTTCGCATTTTCCATTGTAGGATCGCTTTCCATTAATGATTTCCCATACTGCAACAGATGTGGGAATATTTCCAAAATGATTTTCTCAAACTCCTGTCTGCTATCGTTTTTACTGTATTTGTAGGATTTGCAAATTTCTGCAATGCATAACAAGCCAATGTGCGCCGCGTTGATATCGTTTGTAGATAAAAGTCTTAGCGACTCAGGCAACAATTCCTCCCAGTTCCCGTTTCTATAATCAAAAACCACAATGGTGTTCAATGCAGGCTGCAAAATTCTCAAACACCCAGGAGACGAAGCGGAACATGATGTTAATGCTTTAATGAAAAGCTCCTTGATCACAGGTTTCTCATCTTGGTCGATTTTGATATTCAACAACTCATTCTTTGTTTTGAACGTGCTACTCCAACCATACAAAATTTTGTTTTTGAAATACAATGACGCAGAGAGCTTCACGCTGTTTGGTGCATGTTCAGAAGAAATAATGTCTAGACAAGCTCCCAAAAAGCCAGGGACTTTGCTTGCGTCTTTTAGATGTTGCTCGGCTTGCGATCTGACCTGTGCGTCCTGGTCCAGTGTACCTACAAAACAGTTCAGCAATTGTTGAGAATTCATTGTTCAAAAAAAAACCTAGCTCCGCTGCCTTGTTGAAAAAGTTTATTTGCTGATTTTTTTGATCTCCTCTCTGTCTCTTAAAAACGAGATGGTCATCGACTAGTTGAAGCTTTTATTTATGATAACAATTCACTCTGAAGTTTGGTTTTGAAAAGAAAAAGAAAAAAAAAAAAAAAAAAAAAAAAAAAAAAAAAAAAAAAAAAAAAAAAAAA
>ERZ794936.610-NODE-610-length-15648-cov-34.011351_pt1 | contig 15648 bp, 8 predicted proteins | sample MGYA00511083_ERZ794936 | MGnify/ENA primary metagenome ERZ794936 (study PRJEB30137, sample SAMN04331409) | food metagenome | isolation source: Y2 must sample point D1 replicate A | place: Australia: South Australia | collected 2014 ... | reverse complement strand
CCCGTTTTTTTTTTTTTTTTTTTTTTTTTTTTTTTTTTTTTTTTTTTTTGTCTTTGCGTTGAGTCGTACTCATTTTCGAAACCGAGCCTAGTCTTCAGCAAGGTTCCCCAATTTCCAGAACCTTGATAAATTATAATAAATGTATCAGTGCTGTTAACAACAATCTGGATGATGAGAACACGCAAACACTTCTAATACAATCAAAAGAATAGTACCTACTGGATCTACCATTGGACTACACGCTAGGTCTACAAAAAACAAAACAAAAAAAAAAAAAAAATCAATACGAGAAATCCAATTTCAAAGTACAAGTAAAGAACATTTCCTACAAAAACCAATCCTCGACCGAACAAAGTACTTTACTACAGGCACCATGGTTTTTTCTAGATTGGGATTCAAATCTTCAAGCTCTGATAAAAAGACTTCGAGTTTATCAAACAAAAATAAACATAAAAACGATTCCAATGACTTCTACAATACCAAAAACTTAAATCTGAAAAAGAAACTGAAATACGATCCGAGAGGACCCGTGGAGCTAGCAATAAGTATCGAATCTCCTCCATGTGTGATGTATGGTACAACGTCCAACTCCACTGGTGCATTGTTAAGCGGGTTGTTGAAAGTGATTATCAAGCCTTTACCGCAAGGTCAAGAGCCTTCTCAACACCAGAGACAGCAGCTTGTTCATCTTACCCGTGTCAAGATGAAGTTTGTTCAAAGACTCACATACGCCAATCCTTTTGTTCCTTCTGATAATGATGTTTTGAATAATTGCCCCGACTGCTTGACGAAAGAAGTGGAATTGGCGAGCTGGGATATAATCAAAGAAAAACTAATGAACAAGGGCACCTCAAAAAACAGTGCACCTGAGCTTGTAACTGGAAATGCAGAACAAAGAGAGTTGGAACAACAAGAGAATGGGGTTCCTATTTTACCTGGCGAGCACTCTTTTCCCTTTTCTCGTTTACTCAGCGGAAGACTTCCGCCTAGTTCAAAGTATGGTTCCAATGCCGACTCACAGCTATCTTATGAGTTGATTGCACAGTTGCAATATTTTGTTCCATCTTCCATAAACAAGCATGTGGGGAAAAATAACAAAAAAACCATAGATTTGACACTACCTATTCAAATATCACACTCGATTTTAAGAGGACACGACAAAAACTCCGTAAGGGTGTTCCCGCCAACAGATGTTACAGCAACGTGCACATTACCCAATGTCGTTTATCCTAAATCAAAGTTTCCATTGGAATTGAGACTGGAAGGTGTTGCCACAGAAAACAAAAGGTGGAGAATGAGATCTTTGACCTGGAGGCTTGAAGAAAAAATCAAAATCAGACAACACTCTTGTGATCCTCACAAAAAAACATTAAAAAAATATGAAGACAAAATCAGAGAAGACCAAAAAAATGGGAAAGTTTGCACAAACGGTAATAGCTCTAAACAAAAAAATTTAGGGCAAAGGCGTCCACTAAAGAGAAATGCGCTAACAGGTCCAGTGGTAACAACTTCTGTGATCGATGAAGGTCACGAACAAATTTTGTTGGGCCCTGTAAGATCCATTACAAACGAGGAAACTGGGACAGGGGAAAATAGTCAAAGTGGTAACGATAACGACAATGACACCATAACAAATAACATAGACCAAACTTTGGAAAATGCAACGTCAAGCAATGGTTCTTCTTCTTTTTCTTCTTCTTCCGCACCTCCAACCAATCTCCTAAACACCCGCAGTAGTTCATTTTTTAACACATTATCATCAAACAATGAAGATTACAACGGAACAGTTCATCCAAATGATTACGTACTAAGACAACAATTGATTAATCAACAGCGCTTGTTGCGGGAGCAGCAAATCGAGCAAGAACGGAAAAAAGATATCTCCTTGTACACTGAAGAAGTCAGAACAATTGCTCATGACACAATCAAGAATGGATGGAAGTCTGATTTTCAAAATGGTGGGAAAATTGAATTGATCACAGATATCGACTGTATGCATTTGAATTCAGGAATAACAAACTCAAAAAGAAACATTTCCTCGAAAAATTTTATGAAAAATCAGCACTTTCTCAATTTCCTCAAAGCAAACAAGTCAAACATCGCGTGTGATGTCGAAGATCCGGTTTTGGGGATCTACATATCGCATATACTTGTTGTAGAGATTGTGGTTGCAGAAGAAGCGTTGCAGTATGCTAACGGGACCCCCTTGCACCCTAAGTCCTCTGCATCTTCTTCTCACTCGTCTCACTCAAAGAAGGCAGTGTCTTCCAATCCAAACGTGATGCTCACAAGAGAAGAATTGCATCACCATCATGAACCTACCCGCCAGCACGATATAACGCCAACACATTCGTCTTCTTCTAGTTCGTCTAATTCTTACAAGCCACAGCTGATCAGCGTGCCCACCGGTGCAGCCCGTGTCTTGAGAATGCAATTCAGAATCACTTTTACCGAAAGATCCGGAATTGGTATTCCTTGGGACGACGAGGTTCCTCCAACGTATAAGGACATCAAGTATTTGTCACCACCTTCATACGATGTTGCCATGTCTCCCGTCATGTCAAATGAAATTACTTTTAACCATCCGATCAACAATCTGAACTCAGTCATTTCGTCCAGTTATTTGGATAATCTGAATAACAGGCTGGAGTCATTGACCACAAAAGAATCAAACGACAAGGACGATGAAAACTCCACGGACGATGAAGATCAAGACACAATCACCATTAGAGCCAACGAAATGAACCCTCCACCATTAGCCCATTTCAACTTAGGTCTGAACAATGTACAAAGTATTGACGGTAACGTTGTTGGTGCAAATGACATGATGCTGTCCCCTCGTAACACCAATGTTTTGAACCATCCAAACAATATATCAAACGTGTTCAACTCAACTCAATAATAAATGGAAAAAAAAAAAGAAAAACATTTGATCTGTCTAATTTCGTTTTTATTATATACGAATGATATGAATTTTTTGTGCATATATAAATATGTATAATTTACATCTGTGAATCAAAAAAAAAAAAGTTTTAAGCAATTCTCCATGTAGACAACCAGTTCAAGTATTCGTAATCACTTGATGGACCACTCATACCAAACGAAATTGGAGAGAAATACCAGAAGCCACCGATGACAATGGCGTAGTAAGCCCCGTAAATACCGATTTTCAAAATATTGTTTAGATTGCTTTTCTTTGTGTTGTAAAAAATCCATTCAAACCAGTAAGCCAAAATGATCAATGCAAAATACAATGCAGGCAAATAATGGTGCACATAAGTAACTCTTCCCATGATGGCAAAAGGTGTGTAGTGCAAACCCCAACCCAATAATGGATAAATCCCACCCATCAAAAAATGGTTCAATTTGACGGAATCAGCAAAATCAACAAATTGTCTTTGCCATCTCAATAGATAAACAACAACCAAGCCCATAAAGGCCAAAACACCCACTGTGGATAACCATGTGGAAGCTGGGGAACCCAACATGAAATATTTGACATGGTTTTCATCCCAACCACACATTCTGATACCAACGTGCAAACTTGGCCATTCCCAGAAACTGGAAGCCAGTTGGTCATCTTTTTCTGGATCCGGAACCAAAGCGTTGTTTGTTGCCATCATAGCCAAATTCAATTGAACAAAAGATTTCAAGAAATTTGGTTTTGGATATTTAAAAGTTTCAGGTGTTGGCAGTTTTTCATTTTCATGAGTCTCAATATTCCACCAAACTCTTTTATCTCTTTTGAATGGGTCTTTAACACAAGCAACTTCGGTTTGTCTGAAACCCCATTGAGGTAAAATCTTACCAGTTTGAGCCAAATAACAACCAACTTCTTCGTTTTTTAGTCTGAATGAGGTCGTTAGCAAGTGCAATTGGTCTTTACTTTCATCACCAACTTGTTCAGCAAATTCAATTATCCAGTTATCTTTACGGTCACCAATAGTGTCGTCACCGTACCCAGAAACTTCCCATGCAGTAGCGGATTCTGGGGCAGGAATGGCATGGGTATGCAAGTTTCTGCCAGTGTTGACGTGGACCAATCTGTAAATACCGCCATCTTCAATGAATTCGGGTTCCAGTTCACCATCGATTTCAGCGGACCATGGGGCAGCACCTCTTAATCTTTGAAAGATCCAGTGATTGTTAGAGTCTTTGTGAGAGTAAGTAGTGACTTGTTGTTGTTGAGAACCAGCAGGATAAGTTTGAACGTGAGAGTGCAACAAAGCACCTCCAAGATGTTGATTTTTCAAAGTGATCGTTGAGGACCCAAGAGCAATATCTCTTGGTCCAACCCCAACATCAGTTCCTTGCAAAGAAGCTTGAAATAATGAAGGCATGTTAGCGTCACCTGTACCGGAATGGGACAACAAATCGAAATGGATCTTGAAACAAAACATGAAAACAGCAAACGGAAGCATAATCAAACAAACGATTCTTGCGAACCAATGGAACAAATAGGTTGTTCTTTTCAAAGATTTGTCACCAAACATGGTCCACAAATCCAAAACGGTGTAGATACCAACCAAGGTGATAACAAATAACCCAACCATCTTAACACTAATGGCGCAGCCCAAAGAAATACCTGTTAGAATCAACCATTTCCACCATTTTCTGCTAAAACTTCTAAATCTTTGATTATGGAACATAACAAAACAGTAGAAAGAGGCAACAGTAAAAAACAATAACATGGAGTCCAATAAAATGAATCTTGCCAACGTAGCATACGAGTTTTCAAAGCAAACCAAAATTGCAAACAACCAAACGGTTGGCAAAGAAAACCCAATTGCCTTGGCGGTGAAATATGCCAATGGAGTACACAAGGCACTGAATGCAGCGTTGAAAATTCTCATTTTCACATAGTCCAAGTATTCTGGAAAAGTTTCACCGGATGGGAAATCCCAAGACCCGTTATAACCGGCCAAGTAACCACTGAAACCAACCAACATTTTCCCCAATGGAGGATGAACGTCATGATAAAATTCGTGTCTCAAGTAATAGGAACCAAACTTACCGAAATGGGCTTCATCCCAAACAACTCTGTCGGATGCTCCAATTTTGTACATTCTTACGAAAAAGGACAATGCAGTCAAGAGTAGTGGAACCAAAATGGCTTCCATTCTGTATAGTGGGTTTTTAGCTACTGTAGCAGCATCACCAGCACTAACAGTATCTAGCAGTTTGTCGTTGTTGTTGTTTGGTTTTTCCAAAAGTTCGTCTTTTTCGGAAATCAGCTCGTCATCACTTTCATCACTGTTTACTGCATTGTCAGCAGTTTTTTCAATAGTTTTTTCAATTTTGACTGCAGAAACCTTTGTGGTTTCCTTCTTTTGAGGCTTCTGTGCTACAGAGACCTTTGACATTTGGTTTCAAATCGTTTTTTGTTTTTTGCTTTTTTTTTTGATTTGTTGTTTTTTTACAAAGGCAGTTCTTTATACGTTGATCAATGCAATTTCAATGAAAAATGAAGCTGGTTGTTTTCGCTTCGAATGCCTTGAATCAGTAATCAGTTTTGAAACTAATAAAAGATGTAATTGAAATATGTCTTCAAAAACCTAAAACTGAAATCGTAAAACCTCTGGGAGGAAATGAGCTTGTTACCTGTGTGGTTTTGAAGCTTTTTGTGTTCACTTCATTTGAGTTGTTCAGTATAAAAAACAAAAAAAAATTTAAAGTACAAATTATACTCTTAAACTTTTAAAGGATTTCCTGCTAAATTGAATACTTTCGAATTCGAAAAACAATGGAGAGTAAATTTGAAAGTCTATGTGCAATAAGCTTTCACGGAAATCGTAATTAAACCTCAAGTAAATGCAACAATTGGCATAAACATCGTGAAGCTTGCATGAAAAACTAACTAACAACAACAACCAGAAAAAAAAAAAAAAAAAAAAAAAAAAAATTGTTCATTGTTGTTTTCGATTCTCGTTCAAAGTATCATCAATAATGCTGTGTTGTTATTTTTTTTTCACCTTCTTGTTGTACAAGATTTCACTTCTCATTAGCCTGTCTCACGTGCCCGGTTTGACTAATGCCATGTTTGACTATATTTTGAGACAAAGCAAAAAAAAAAACACGAAACAAAAGCATAACACACAGTACACGTGACACTAACTTATAAAAAAGTTGTAAAAGTTTGACTAAATAGGATGGTTTGAATTCGTGCAATGTGAGTGAGGTTTGCTTTGTTAAATGTATAGAATGATATTATAGGCAAAAGATACCGATATCAACACGATTGATGACTTTTGTTCTCTTTTATTAATTACAGATATTTATTGATTTTTCAAATGTACCTAAAATTCAGCTATTTATAGATTTTGTTGATGATATAAACAAATAAATAACTCAAAACACTCCCAAATGTCAAACCAGAAGAAACAAAAATCAAAGAAAACCCACCAGAGGCTGCCTTCAACTCATCGTCGTCGCCCAATTGATCGCCAATGTTCATGAAACTCAAAGAGATGCAGTTCCCGTTGGTGACACCAAACAAAAACTGTAAGAGTAAATACCACACGTCTTGCAAAACAAAAGGCGAGTCCATGTGTCCAAAAATGTTGCATGTGAAGAAAAATGGAATAATGATCATTCTGATGATGGAATAACAAAACAAGTTGAAAGGATTGACGATTCTTGGGTTTTTGAAAATAAAAGCATATCTTGATGCTATGTATCTCCCGTAAAGGTCACCAACATTCCAAACGGTAAATGCCAAGGGAATGAATTGAGCATTGTGCAAGGGGAAATTCGAAACATATGTGTTTGCTGCAAAAACGGGGAATAAAAGAGTAGCTGCAAAACAAAAAAAAATTGCAAGAACCAAGTACTTCAATTTGGCATACATGACACTCAATGGAATGTGAGAGGCCTTTTCATCTAAAGAACGCTTGGCATTGTCAACAGTGTTGAACCCTTCTAATTGCTCTGCACTACTAAAAGGATCTTGTTTGTTTTGGTCTTCAATAAATTTGTTTGTATAATCTTCTGACTCGGTGTTGCTTTTACGGTTCAAATTGTTGGTATCTCTAAGAATAGAACTAATATCGTTTTCTTCTTCGTGACTGGCATAAGCAGCAGAGTTTACAGCTGGTGAAAGACTTGCTGAATTTCCCTGATCCACTGGTTTTTCTTCGTGCCCAATTTTACTGATTTTGAAAAGTACGTAACATGCAACGGAAATCGCAGCGGTAGCAATATAATAAAAAAAAATACCTACGGGACTGGTGTCTCTTGCGTCTCCACCAGCTTTTATGAAACTCAAAAAAAAAAACACCAGACTTGGTAAAACCCCTGCAATTGCTTGACCCATCATAATAGCTTGAGAGTATATTTCACTTCCATAGACATTAGCCCAAGCCATGGAACCATTTTGAGTGTACGCCGTCCCAACACTACTGATAAGCACCAACAAATTGATAATGAAAAAGTCTAAAAAAAGTTTGAATTTTCTTACAAGCCCGACTAATGCTGCTAATACAACAAAAACAAAAAATTGCCAAATTAATCCTCTTTTGATTCTTATACTGTACCCGTATTGCTGTTTTGATAGTTGGTAATTGGCAAAAACCGACGTTATAGTGCTCACAGTCATCATCGTACTGGTGTATATCTTGGCATATATGGTTGTGTCTTTAAAAACATCGTGCGACATATAACTGGTCAAGGAAAGCATTGCGTTCCATGGCCACAACATGCAAATTCCTAGCAACACAAAAGTGACGTATTTGATTTCATAGGCGCTTGTAGATGCAGTGCTATTGCCGGATGCATCCATAATTTGTAAAATGATTCCCAATGTTTTTTTCGCTTTTATTCTTGTTTCCAGTATTTATCATGAATTGATTTACTAAATTAAGCTTTTGACATGATAAAAAAACACTAATCATGGATCGAAAAAACTTCTTATCAGTCGTAACTTAACGGCACTCGTGCATCCAAAGAAAAGAAGAAAAAAAAACTTTAAAAGCTCGCGTCAAAACAGTGCGCCTTACTAATTTGCCCATTCTTTTTTTTTGCATAAGAAAAAAAAAAAAAACGTGAGTCTGTGACAGAAAAATGCGTCATCCCTGGCACCTTTCAATGAGACGAATGCTTCATTGCATTCATATTCGCATCTACATTTTAAAGTTAGTGTACATACAGCCTAGGCTATGTAGTAGTATATATTTTATTTATAAACATTACACTCTCAGGCCATTCAAATACTGAGTGACTACACACCAGTTTTTGGGTGTTACATAGTTGCAGCACTATGAAAATAAAGGAATTAAACTTTTCTGCTCCTGGAAGAAACGTTGTCGGCCTTGTTTTTTGTAAACTCAAATCTACTTAGCATTGGAATGTGGTCGCTTGGAAAATCGGCATTTGGAAAACCAATAAAGTGAGAGGTATAATTGCTATCGATATCCCCCAACACATCTCTGACTCTCAACACATCAGGAGAATACCAAATATAATCAATCACGTCAGTAAATGTTGGAGTAAAATTAGTGAAATTTAGTTCGCCAACACAGTTGTAAGCTGACTGAAATTGGAAGTTGTGAGCAAAATTGTTTTTAGTCAAGTGGCCGTAATCTCTTCCGTGCAAATCAATATGATCTTTTTGCACATTTCCCTTGGAAAATAACTCGTAAACCGCAGAGTGTCTTTGCGAATTAAAATCACCACATATAATAATAGGCTCTTTTTTGTATTGATCTTCTCTTGTAAGATGGCTTTGTTCTTTCACCAGTTTCTCCAAATGGTCCAACAAAATAGCTGTTTGGAAAGCTTTCACATCATTCAAACGCGGATCCCAGTGCAAATGAGTCGTCACAATCCAAACGATTTCATTTGTCTTCAAATGCTGCAATTTCAAATAAATAACAACATTGTCTTTGGACATTGCCCTGTTGAAAAAATCTTCCGTCTTGAGAAAGTTTCTATTGGTCATCCACAAAGTACTGAAATCCTGGTGCTCATAAAACACGGGTTTGAATTCGCTTTCCTTGTAAAAAATACAACACCCGTCAACTTTCTTCGAATCTTTGAGTTGCATTGTTTTTGATCTTGTCTTGGAATGGAACACCCCGGCATATCCCTGTTTGCTTAACAGAGGCAACCAAAAATCTTCATAAGTTTTGGTCTCCACTTCTTGCAAACAAATGATGTCTGTATTAAACCCCAAAATTTCCTTTTGCAACTTATCTCTTCTATAAGACCAGCTCAAGGCCCACGAAGGTGTGTATCTATACATCTTTGGTGTAGCGTAATGCTGACATAGAGTGTTGTAAGTAACCAAAGAAAACGAGTTTGGTCCCAACGGTTGATTTTGTACAGCCTCGGTTAGCGAAGGATATTCGTTACCAGTCATTTCCCCATCGGCATCGATCTCAACAATTTGTCTTTGGTTAACAAGTTTCACTTCTGGAGCATTGTCACGCAAATAAAACAATAAACCTGTCAAGCCCTTGTCCATGTATATTTTCAATAGTTCTGGATCGATTGGATTACCTTCGAAACCTAAAAATTGCAAACTGATCAGATTACCAAATTCGTATGGAAAGTTTTTGACTTTGTTGTCAAACAAATACAAATACTTCAAATTGAAAAGCATTCCTAATTCAGCTGGTAACATCGATATGTTATTGTTAGACAAATCCAAAACTCTCAATTTTTTCAAATTTTTGATGGATTTTGGAATAACACTAATTTTGTTACCATTCAAATATAATCTGTTCAAAAACGTGTAAGAAGTTAATCTTTCACTGATACACGAAAGCTTCAAATTAGCCATGTCCAAAACATGCCACAATTGCTCATCATACGCATGTTGCTTTGAAGTCACATCATTATCGTCATCCTCATCAATATTGTATTGGGACAATTTTTTGTGCTGTAACAAAATAGAACCCGGATGAGCTGCTCCTCCCATTCCAGAAACCCCGTGCTGAGCATTGTGAGACAAAGGAGTAAGTGGTTCAAAAGATGGAGTTCCAGGCAAAGATTCCGGTGAAAGAGTCAATGGGTTTGGTGTACCAGCAGACAAAGTGTTGGATCCCGACGAGGAGCTTCCAGGTACGCTTGTGTTTGCGTCTTCTGGGCCATTGCCAACTACAACAGAAGACCCGCTTTTAGGCAATGAGTTTGCCATTTCAATCAAGGAAGCCTTTGTTGCATTGACCAATCTATTTGAAACTTCGGTGTGAGAGTTGGTAATAGTGCCTCCTCCCAGATTGCCTCTGATTGCATTAATTGCGCTTTCGATGGCATAGATGTTGCTTTCAGAACCCATCATATGTCTAGAAATCATTGCCAAAAACATCTGTAATTCCCAGTTAGGATGGTTCAACAATTGCGGATTCTTCAAGTGTGGGTGATACTCAGGATCATTTTCAAAAAGCAGCGCCCCTTGCAGTGGTTGATTTGGGACTTGACCAAGTTGTTGTTGGTGTTGCAACTGTTGTTGCTGCAATTGTTGTTGTAGTTGTTGTTGTTGCATCTGGTTCATGTGCTGAAACTGAGGAGAGTGAACCTGACCTTGTCCTGAAACTTGGTTGTAGTGTTGGTGACCCAAGTTGTTGGCAGAGGAAGCATCTTGGACACCTAAAAACTGTGACAACGTTTCTCCCATCTCAGCGTTCATAAATCTTTGCGATTGCTCTGATTGTGGCTGTTGCTGCGTTTGTTGTTGTTGACCTTGCTGGTTTTGTTGGTTCAAAAATTGTTGAGTTGGATGTGATTGCTGATTTTGCTGCAAAATTCCTGGCGGATGATTTTGTAGCTGTTGTTGAGAAAATAGCGTGTTTGAGTGCATTGGCATCCCGTTGCCATGAACATTGTTGTTCCCAACTAGCACACCTGGTGGTGCACCCAATGGTTGTTGCTGTTGCTGTTGCTGTTGTTGTTGTTGTTGTTGTTGTTGTTGTTGTTGTTGTTGTTGTTGTTGTTGAACATTAAAAGGAGAGTAACTCATTTGCTGCTGTGTGGCTGCTTGAGGAAATTGGTTATTAAAGTTCATTTTTTGACAATCTGTATACCGCTCAACACTAACAAAAGGTAGAAATTCCGGTTCAGTCTTGCAAAAAAAAATAAGATTTGTCGAATTGAGTTTTAGCTTAACTCTTTGATATTAATAACTTTTTTTTTTCAATATGGTGTAAATTCAACTGGTTCCTACTTTTTCTCCACCTTCCACCCTTTTTTGTTTTGGGCTTTTTTGGTTCCATTCCATCTTACCTTTCCAAGAGATCAATGGTATAGTACATAGTCACACATTACTATATTATTGTAGACTGCCAACGTGTACACCTTCAAGCAACGGGGTCTCTCAAAAATTATAGAGAAAGTAAAAGATAACGATTGTAAGAAGCAAAATATGTCAACTTGCACGCTCTGAAAAAAAAGCAAACAAAACAAGACTCATGGAGGTATCTTGCATGGGCATTCAGTAAGGTGACGACATCAGGCTAACCTTACAAAAAAAAAAAAAAAACAAGTGAGCAGTAAACTCCGGGTGATATTTAAGGAAAATAAAATTTCGACAAGCTTTTGTCCGAATCAAATTTTGTCCGAATCTAAATTGGTTTGTTGTCAAGATATTCTCGGTATGATTTTGTTTTGACCGAAAAATAAAAAAAATAAAAAGAGCAAAAAAAAGAAACTAAAAATAAAAAAAGCCCGTTGTCTTTCGCGAGAACGGAGAAATTACCAAAATACAGAAAAGATTTAATACCTGATGAGCTCGATTATCTTTTATTCTTGTGTTTTGAACATATTGAGTAAAGTTGTTGAACTGAAAAATCATCTTATTACCCCTTCCAGATACTAACCTACTATATCAGAAGTAGAGAGCTCTACCAAAACGGGAAAAAAAACCCCACTAAACAATAAAACACTTGGCCTAATCAACCACCGCTCTATGTCAATACTATTTGGTGATAAAATAGGAAGAAAAGTATTTCTTTCATTTGATTTATCGCTAAAAGTAGTTCAGAGGGACATTGGCAAACATGGCAACTGAACTTTCAGTTGTTGGAGTTTTTTCTCAATGGGCCTTTCAAGTAATCAAAACTCGCGAACAATAGATGGTAATTTCTATCATCCATTTGCAGTGTTTTTTTATTGTTTGAAACTGCCGGTTAAGAAGCAGATTTGATCAAAATTACAACATCAACTCTGTGATACTACCACTCCTAAAAAAAATACCATTAGAAGTTATACATATTACCCTTTAGGACTGTTTTTCATTTTAGACTATGATTAAAGGGAAAGAACACTTCTTTACAGTTTATACTTGAGCAATTCATGAGAAAGCGCTTTTACTCGAATATTTCTTGGTTTTCGTAATGTAATGTGCTTGAATCACAATGCCATGCTGACAATAAAAGTGGTTGCACAACCTCCTTGAACAAACAGTACATGTTCGTTACTTTCGGCACAAAAGACTAAATTCAGATTTTCCCAAACCGTTGCGTCCTGACTGATTCCAGTTGCATGGGGCTCAGAAATGCGTTTTGGATTTCTCTTGCCGCAATTCCCGTGTTCGCCCCAGCCCCAGCAGTACACTTCGTTATTTTCGTTGCAAAAAATTCCATGTTCACTTCCACAACTAAAATCTCTATATTGGTGCAAAAGTTTATCATTCATAGAAAGTTGGCCGTGTCTACCTTTACCTAAAGACATGATTTTGACGGTGTCGTTGTCTTGCTTAAAAAGTATATGCACACTGCTCCACATACTTTCCATCTTGAGAATTTGAAACTCTGATTTTGTTGATAACATAGCATCAACTTTTGATTTTAAAATATTTAACAAACCCGTTTGCATATCAAGTGAACCAGAAGCTTCAAACGTCAAATGCGCACTATTTTTTTTTACCCATGCCAAAAAATCCTTTCCCAAAGTAAACGTATTGCTCTCAAATTCTTCTGCTTTATTTATCTGAACTGGTTCCCATACGATTTTTGTACGTTTTTTATAAAGTTTGTTTGTGGTTGGAACCAAATTTTCGTTTGCTTCTGGTAAAAGCAGCTGATTCTTTGTGTTGTTTCCCCAACCGTAGCAGACCTTCGCCTGCTTGTCCAAGACAATCACATTTGCCATAGAACTCAAAAGTGAGATTGGTGATGAACTTTTCAATGCCAAAACGTCTCTCAGTTCGTCTTTGTTAAATGAAATCTTATTCCCTAACCCTAATTCTCCTTTCATACCCGTACCAAAACTTTTAATATGAATGTCCGTAAAATCATTTTGGGAATTTTGAGTTTGATCAACCACCGCAATAACAGTTGATTCCCAACAACATGCAATGTCAATTGCAGGATGTGCAGAGTCGTTGTATATTATGCGCCAGGATCTCAAAACCTTATTTTCAGATACTGTACTGTCCAATATTAATTGTCCTTGTTCGTTCAATCCCGTCGCAATAACCGCCCCATTGGATAACAAAACTACCGTGTGGTTACCGCCACAAGCTATCTTGACCGGGAAAACAGAACCATATGCAAACCCTAAACGATACAAGTCACATTCATCCGTGGGCTTCTCACTTGAACCAAGTTCCTTTCCGTTCAAAAAAGGCTTGTATATGTCACTGGCAAGCTCGGGCTTAACATAACACCGAAGTGTGGTTTCTGGTTCATCAATGTCCTTATCGTGATTTAGACCAAGTTGATAGTTGCCGTTCGATCCTAGGCATTTTATGGAAATCACTGGCATTTTGATATTTTGCTTTTCTGTTCACTTAGTTTGATAACAGCAAAAAATATTCGGTACCCTGTTTAGTGCTTTTTGTAAGCAACGTTTCTAGCGAATTCTCACAATGGTTGCCTTGATCATGATTGAATTAATCACAGTTGCTATTTAAATTTTGGGTTATTCGCGCATACCGCGTCACGTAATACTTGGTGCTAGGGGAAGGGGGGGGGGGAGGAAGAAAGAAAAAAAAAAGCGACGCGTCGCGTGTTCATGCTTGACAGATCCTGCCACAGATTGCCATACTTTCCGAGCAGCATATGTATGTGTTTTCTCAAGTGCTTTTTTTTTTTTTTTTTTTTTTCTTTCAGCACGCTGACATTATTTTTATTAGATCAACCAAAGTAGTTTGTGTTTGGATAAACTTTGATGCATGTTTTTTTTCAGTGATGAATAGCTTTGCTGATATTATTGTTCGTGTGTTGTGAAAGAATTAAGGATTCTCTTGATCAAAAACAAATGCATGATGATATCGAATTTGAAAAAAAACACCTCAAACCTAAGTAAAAAAAAGACATTAGCGCCGTGTTCTGGATAAAAAATGGCAAACAATGAAAGCGACACAGACTTGGACTCATCGCCTCTTGTTTCTCCAAACAAGCAACTATCCGCTTACGATGCTGATATTGAGAAATTGAGAACCGAGTTCCCTAAATTTTCAGAGACTTTAATCAGAGCTTATTATAAAACCAATGGCTACAGCTATGATAACGCCCGAGCTAAAATCAAAGATATTGTTGAATTCAAGAATCAAAAAATGAAGCTTTCTTCTCAAGAGAAGGACTCCAAACTTTTTCCAAAGAAATCCCCTGTAAAAAAAGAGACTATTTTTGGGAAATACAAGTTTAACATCCAAAAATACCAAAAAGAAAATGGATCCAATTTGAACAAGGATATGCCAGTTGTGAACACAGAATCTGATTTTGATGAGGAGGATAGTGACGATGAAGATATCGTTTTTTTTTCTCGAGCAAGAAAGAAACAGCCGTTGAACAGGTTTGGCTACAACAACGCAAACGTCTCTCATAACGCACCTTCTAGTAACAAAAGAAGAAAGTTGGTCAGAAGCGACCAACTGCAAAAAGCAAAGCCAAAACACTCATTGGATTTAAAGTCGGAAGAAGAGGACTACAATGATGAAACAGATGATGAGCAGCAAGATGTTGATGATGATGCTGAAGACGACGAATATCGAGCCATTGAAACGTCCAAAAAGCCAAAAGAAACTGATATTTTGAAATTCATGAACAAAGCAAACGAAAAGGATATTGCAGACATTGCTGACATCCACATTGCACAAGCCTTGGAAATAATCAAAAATAGGCCATTTAGTAGTGTGAAGCTTTTTAAAAGTATGGATTTTCCTTATGACGCTGGTAATGGACAAGCAAAAAAAACAAATGGAAAGAAGAAAGCAAGAGTAACAAAAACTGATGGTGAGAAAATTTTTGATAGGGCCCAACAAACATTAGAGGGCTACAATGCAATTGAATCCTTGATCAAAAAGTGTAGTAAATATGGTGATTTGATTGCTAATGAAATCAAAAAATGGGGTGTGGAAGTTAATCAAAAAGAAGGTGCCTCCACAAATGGGGCTCTTGATGATGGACCAGGATTAGATTTCTTGGTCGTCAAGCAACAAAACGATGTTGAAGAACAGGAAGACGATCAGGTGAAAGAGGACGAACTCGATGACGAAAATGTTGCAGATGACTCAAAGAAAGCTTCAAGTTTAAGCACAAAGACAAATAAAGTGATAGAAGAAGGCACGAAAGAGAAAGATGAGAATAATGAAGCAGACAAGGCAGACAAGGCAGACAAGGCAGACAAGGCAGAGGAAGCAGACGAGGCAGACAAGGCAGACGAAGCAGAAGAGGCGGAGGAATCAGACGAAGATTTTGTTAACATGAG
>ERZ794936.609-NODE-609-length-15652-cov-34.752645_pt1 | contig 15652 bp, 6 predicted proteins | sample MGYA00511083_ERZ794936 | MGnify/ENA primary metagenome ERZ794936 (study PRJEB30137, sample SAMN04331409) | food metagenome | isolation source: Y2 must sample point D1 replicate A | place: Australia: South Australia | collected 2014 ... | reverse complement strand
CATATTAGAATAAACCGTAGAGGATAGCACAAATCATGTAAGTTTCTCATACATTAAAATACGTTCAGGTAAAATATGTATATAAGAAGTAACCAAGCAAAAAAACCAAATAATTAAGTAATATAATATTGAAAAAAAAAATAAATAATATGTTATGAACTCCTCATAGGGGGCTCGAACCCCTGACATTTCGGTTCCTTGCTTTGCTTAAAAGCCGAACGCTCTACCAACTGAGCTAACAAGGACGAGTTCATGTTTTTTGAGAACATGGGGGTATATTTGTGAATTATTCTCACCAGAGTAGAAAACATATAATCATAAGAATAATGAAGTGTTTAATGGTGGTGTCGGATTTTAAACGCCTATTCTTTGAGCGATGATATTTGTATTGAGAGAGAGAGAGAGAGAGAGAGAGAGAGAGAGAGAGAGTGTGTGTGTGTGTGTGTGTGTGTATTTGTCCAACGGTTTTAGTAGAGAATATTTTTATGTCATCGGTAAAAAGCCTCATATTCTTTGTTTTTAAAATCTATTCATCTTCTTCAACCAATTCAACCGGATCAATGCAATCTACTCACCAAAAGCAAAAGAACAATCTTATCATTTTTTTTTTTTGAACCTTGTCATTTCTATCAAGAGATAAATTTTTTTTTGGCACATAATCTTGATGATACAAGCGTTATCACAATTAAACTACAAAAGGCATTGCCGTTTCGTTTCAATTTAATTTTCTATAGGGGGGTTTTTTTTTCCCCAATGCTATGGTTAGATATACATAATCTATGTGAAATAAAGATCTCAACCATATACAATGTACCACTTTGCCTTTTCGATACAATATCTATGATCATGAAATCTTTTTGTCCTAATTGTTCCTTTTGTCCAACAATTCGTTACTTATTTTACGCATCAAGCCCACAATAACATGTAACCCATATCAAATAATACATTAATAAGAAAAAAAAAAACACCTATATTTTGCAGTTAACGTGACCTTTACATCTCTTCTTGCTTTTTTTTCTAGTTATTCTTCGCTTACATCCTTTGAGTGATCTGATATTTTTTCTTATTATCATCCTATTCTTGTTACCATAGTTGGCAAGGCATTGACAATAATTGATATTTGATTTCTTCCGTAAACTACCAATGCCGTACGTAATTTGGAAAAACAAAAACCCCCAAAATAACAAAAACAAGAAGATAAAAAAATTAGACACAATTTGTATAATCTTTTTATCACGTGAGCACGGGGCTGTGCAATGTTTCTGTTGCTTGTCTGTTTTAATATTTAATTTTGACTCTTTCTGTAAAAGTCACACAGTTTTTTTTCCACGATGACGATCAGTTTAAAATCATATAACTTTTTCTTTTTATTAACATTTGTTGTTGTACTACTGTTTGTAAAAGAGAAAATAATAAGGTTTAAAAAAATATTCATATTTTTTACGGCACTGACAATGATTTGTGCATAGGTTTGTCAAGTAATTACGTACTTTTGCGTACAAAATAAGCTCATATAAGAGTCAAGAGTACAATAGGGTAACAAAATTTGTCAATGCCGTAGATATTATATTATAACAATTAAATTGTTTTTTATTTTTTCTTTTTTTTTCTTTTTTTTTTTGTTTTTCTATTTCTGCATTGATATACAGTATTTGTGGTTTTCTTTATTATATTGTAAGTACCATATTCTTAAACAATGCAAAATAATAAAAAATAGTTAGTAATAGTGTCATTGTTGTAACCATTCGCAATATGTCCTTTGCAGTTCTATTGTATAAAGTCATGTTCATTTCTCTAATTACTGTTCCTGTCTTTTATTGTTTCTTTATTTTCCATTTCATTTTTTATTTTCCAAATTTATCGCTTATCAAAGTCATCTTATTCATCATAATCATCACAATAATACATGTAACTTGCAACCCAATGCTATTAAATCAATAGGTTTGTTACCTCAGGACTAAGGGAATCAATGATAAGGTTTATCAATTCAAACGTATTGCACTGCTATGATGATTTTATCTCGGGGCCAAAAAAAAAATAAAAGAAATTTCAAGATTATAGTACATGCAATATGTACTATGTCTCGGTAACTGCACGACTTGGCAAGTGATGATGAAGATATTGATGATAAGAAGATAATCTAAAGTATTGAAGCTTCATGAAATAATCTCACCATGATGTTTGTGTCAATCAATATACGAAATGTAAACGATGATAACCTTTGGTAGCAGAAAGAGATATCTGTTTTGAAATTATGAAAACTACGAATTTAGAAAAAATAAATAAATCATGTGTATATAAAGAGAGTTAGATTTAAATATTTGGAAATGAAAACTCTTCAACTCTTGTCTTTATTCCATCAACATATCAAATAAGAACCCCAAAACCAAAAAAAAAAATAAAAAAGAATCAAGAAAAGAATCACAGTCATACATCTCATCAATAATATGTCTGATTTAGAAAAAAATAAAGGAATCTCTTATGAAGATTCCAGTACTGCCTCAAAGTTGGAAAATGTGAATTCCGGCACATACGCATTCAACTCATCAGGGTCCAAATGGACAGATTTCAAAGACTCTTTCAAAAGAGTTGAAATGGAAGAATTGGATCCAAATCTAACAGCTGCAGAAAAAATTGCCATTGCTACTGCCAGAGCTCCTTTACAAAGACATTTGAAAAGTAGACATTTGCAAATGATTGCTATTGGTGGTGCCATTGGTACCGGTCTTTTCGTTGGGTCTGGTAGTGCTTTGAGAACTGCTGGTCCTGCTGGGTTGTTAATTGGTTATGCTATTTCTTCTTCTTTTATCTTTGCTATGATCTGTGCTGTTGGGGAATTGGCTGTCGAATTCCCAGTTTCCGGTGGGTTCACCACTTATGCTACTAGATTTGTTGACGAATCATTTGGTTTTGCTGCCAATTTCAATTATATGTTGCAATGGTTGGTTGTTTTGCCTTTAGAAATTGTTGCTGCATCCATCACTGTTAATTACTGGCAAACTCCAACAAGATACAGAGACGGATTTGTTGCCTTGTTTTGGCTTGTCATTGTGATCATCAACTTGTTTGGTGTTAAAGGTTATGGTGAAGCAGAATTTGTCTTTTCCATCATCAAAGTCGTCACCATCATTGGGTTCATCATCTGTGGTATCTGTTTGGTTTGTGGTGCAAGAGGCCACTACTTGGGTGGGACTTACTGGCACCATCCATACGGGGCTTTTGTTGGAAGCACCGATGGGGCTAGATTCAAAGGTACCATGTCTGTTTTCGTTTCTGCTGCTTTTGCCTTTGCAGGATCCGAATTGGTTGGTCTTGCTGCTGCTGAAACAGAAAACCCAAGAAAAATCTTGCCAAGAGCCGCTAAACAAGTTTTCTGGAGAATTACCATTTTTTACATTGTCTCTTTGACTTTGATCGGATTATTGGTTTCCCACAAAGACCCAAGATTGGTTGGTACCTCTTCTGTTGACGCTGCTGCTTCTCCATTTGTTATTGCTTTGGTTTCTCACGGAATCAAAGGTTTGCCATCTGTCGTCAATGTTGTTATTTGTATTGCTGTTTTGTCTGTTGGTAACTCTGCAGTTTACGCTTGTTCAAGAACTTTATCTGCTTTGTCTGAACAAGGTTTCCTTCCAGAAAAATTACAATTCGGGTACATTGACAGAAACGGTAGACCATTGGTCGGAATTATCTTCACCTCAACCTTTGGTCTATTGTGTTTCATTGCTGCTTGCAAAAAAGAAGGTGATGTTTTCAACTGGTTGATGGCTTTGTCTGGTTTGTCCTCCTTGTTCACGTGGGGTGGGATCTGTTTGTGTCACATCAGATTCAGAAGAGCTCTAGCCGCTCAAGGAAGATCAACAGACGAATTGAGTTTCAAATCTCCATGTGGGGTCATTGGGTCGTGGTACGGATTGATTATCATCATCTTGGTCTTTATTGCAGAATTTTGGGTTGCCGCTTGGCCAACAGGTTTCAAAGAAATGACTGGAGGAGAAATCGCAGAAGCCTTCTTTGAAACATACTTGAGTTTCCCAATTGTCTTGGCCATGTACTTGGGTAAAAAGATCTACTCTAGACAATGGAGAATTTTCATTCCTGCCTCTGAAATTGATATCGACACAGGTAGACGTGCTACCGATGTGGAAGCCATGAAAGCAGAAGTTGCCGAAGAAAAAGCCTACATCGCTTCTAGACAATGGTGGTACAAACTTTACTCTTTCTGGTGTTAATTTTACTACTTTGCTGATACATTGTTTTTTTTTTTGTATCATCAATGATAATTTTACTACTGGTTAGTAACGTATATAGAGAAAGACAAGAAAAACTTGATGAAGAATCATGCAAGTTAAAAATGTAACATAAACGTATGTAATTAAAATAACAAATAACGAAAAGTTTACTAATAAAATAAATTCAAGTAATTACAACTGTTGAAAGAATCATCTTGGAATTGTGTCAAATGGCTTACACAGTTTTGTGCTTCGCTTTCACGAGCTTGGCACAATTTAGAACGCCGTGAAAATGACACAAAAGCTGACGTAACTGTAGTTGCGGGCGTGAAAAAAAAAAAAATCGGTTTTTTTCTTTCACTTGTAGTGTTTACAGTAGAGCACTTTTTCACAGACCATTTTTTGCAAGCGTAGAAATGCTTATGATAGGTATATGCACTACATATCAAAGACTTGATGTCAATGCCGTTTGGAAATTTCAGGTATTTAACACAGTTAAAGTAGTTCTGGCATGCTGATCTGGGGTAAGTTAAATTACATTAACCACCACACTCAGATATTAATACTTTAACTTTTTCTGGAGAATTCTCTAGGACGTTCCGAACCTTCTCACATTAGAGACAAAACGGACACACGATGATGTCGATGGAACTGTGGGATGCTACTATTTTATTCAAAACGGACGTAAACCTGAAGCCAACTTACTTGTCACATGGGAATATCAACACAATGTAAAATTTCCAATCAAGCACAATATTCGTAATTTTCACAAAACATGACACATTAAATTATAAAGTGTGGACAACAAACTTATTGGTAAAATTCGTGGGGGTGCTTGACTCCAGCTTCAAGGATTTGAATAGTAAACACAAAATTTTGTCGCCTTTTAACAGTAACAATTACGAGCAATCCAATATAATTTGGTTTCAGCTAAAACATATATAAAAACAAGCGATAGCAAAAGTGATATTTATAATGTTTTTTCTGTAAATTCATTAAAAACATGAAAAAACCAACAATTATCGAAAACATGAGTGATTTGGAAAAATCAGATATTGTAACCATTGAGCATCCTCAGTGTTCCAAGAAATCTAGCCAAACCGTAAACAATTATGAATACACTGAACATGAATCTTCTGGTTCCAGGTGGCAGGACTTTAAAGACTCGTTCAAAAGAGTCGACTTGGAAACCCTAGACCCAAACTTGACTAGAGCAGAACGGGCTGCACTTGCCACAGCCAGGGCCCCACTAAAGAAAAACTTGAAAAATAGACACTTGCAGATGATTGCAATCGGTGGTGCCATTGGTACTGGTCTATTTGTGGGGTCAGGAGCCTCATTGAGAGCAGGAGGCCCAGCAGGATTGCTAATCGGGTACGGGATTTCGTCATCCTTCATTTTGGCTGTTATTTGTGCCGTTGGTGAGCTGGCTGTGGAATTCCCGGTCTCGGGTGGGTTCACCACCTATACTGCTAGATTTGTGGACGAGTCATTTGGGTTTGCATCAAATTTCAACTACATGATTTTGTGGCTTATAGCGCTTCCGTTAGAAATTGTTGCTGCGTCTATCACCGTCAACTACTGGGGCACACCTAAGAAGTACAGAGACGGGTTTGTGGCTTTGTTCTATGTAGTGATTGTTTCTATCAATATGTTTGGTGTCAAGGGATTTGGTGAGGCGGAGTTTGTCTTTTCCATTATCAAAGTTATCACAATCATTGGCCTTATTATCTGCAGCATTTGTCTTGTGTGCGGTGTTCGTGGAAGCTACATTGGAGGCAAGTACTGGCATCATCCATACGGAGCATTTGTCGGGGATAATGCTGGCGCAAGATTCAAAAGCACAATGTCGGTTTTTGCATCATCGGCGTTTGCCTTTTCTGGTGCAGAATTGGTTGGCCTTGCTGCTGCTGAGACGGAAAACCCAAGAAAGGCATTGCCAAAAGCCGCCAAACAGGTTTTCTGGAGAATAGCCTTGTTTTATATCGTTTCCTTGACTTTGGTTGGGTTGCTGGTCTCCCACAAAGACCCAAGACTGGTTGGTACTTCCTCCGCTGACGCTGCAGCTTCCCCATTTGTCATTGCATTAGTTGACCACGGTATCAAGGGCCTTCCATCCGTCATCAATGTTGTCATTTGCATTGCGGTTCTTTCTGTTGGTAACTCCTGTGTCTATGTCACATCGAGAACATTAGCTGCTCTAACTGACCAAGGTTTCCTTCCTAAAAAATTGAAATTCGATTATATTGACAGAAATGGGAGACCGTTGGTCGGCATTATTTTCACTTCTGTTTTTGGGCTTTTGTGTTTCATTGGTGCCTCTGACAAAGAAGGCGAGGTATTCGACTGGCTATATGCGCTAGCGGGCTTAGCAGCCCTATTCAACTGGGCCAGTATCTGTTTGTGTCACATCAGATTCAGATTGGCGTTGTCGTCCCAAGGTAGGTCCACAGAGGAGCTAAGTTGGAAATCCCCATTAGGCGTTTGGGGGTCATGGTATGGACTCGCTATTATTATATGTGTGTTCATTGCCGAGTTTTGGGTTTCTGCGTGGCCTACTGGCTATAAGCAAATGAGCAATAGGGCCATTGCTACCAACTTCTTTGAAACATACTTGAGTATGGTGGTTGTGGTGGTTATGTACGTTGGTAGAAAAATCTGGAGCAGAAACTTTAGGTTTTTAATTCCAGTTTCCGAAATTGACATTGACACTGGAAGACGTAACAGCGATATAGAGCTTGTCAAAGCCGAGATTGCGGAAGACAAAGCGTACATTGCGTCTAGACCGTGGTGGTATAGAACTTATGCATTTTGGTGTTGATTACTTTTAGCCGTTTATTACCATGCAAAGCCTTATTTTTTTTGCTCAGAGTAATCTCTTCCTCCGCGCTATCGTTCATTGAAATAGTAGTTATTCTTAAAACAAAAAGATTTGGGAAACTGGCCGCTTATATATTTACCATTTAATACATTATGTCCAAGATTTCTTGTGCTGAGGCAACTTCAGCTTGTTCCTAATTCAATTTTTATATCCGTTATTAGGGTATCGCAATTACACAATGACGCATTGGTTTGTTCTCAAGTTCATAAGAAAAGTAAACTCAATTACTACAGGCCGAAAGAAGACTGCATGCTACAAAAAAAAAAGACAAAAACACAGATGCCTCTAGGGCACTTGTACCGACGTAGAGACTATTTTTCGGTGAACAAAAGAACTTGAAATTGTCATTTTGCCTCTCAAAAACGTCACGGCAAAAAATTCAATGCAAAAATGTCAATGCCGCGTAAATGTTTGGGACAAGTTTCACAATGCCATGACCTTTGACTTATTAGATGTGTCAAAATACAATGTACCACAACATATCACCTATGCATATACTCCATCGCATCATCTGCAAAGAACGGCAGTATACAAACATGTCAAGTTTTTTGAAATCAGTGACAGATAACCTTCCCTTAATAATCGCACCTTGAACTAATGAACAATATACAAATGTGTTTTTGCAGCAAAGCCGTTAAGCTGAATCATAAACAAAAGACAAAATTTTCACAAAGATGTGGCGATGCCACAATACTCCAAATAAGTAAAGGCAAAAATAGCGTGGATGTCAAGTTTTGCTAGAAAAAAGGTCATCAACATAATCACAATGCCGATCCCTCATTAAAAACTGCACAACTTGTTGATTTGCGCTTCTTGAGAAGAGTAAGGAAGAGTTGCCAAGATTAATGGAGGCTCTCATGAATTTTTTTTGAAGGCAGTGTCATCGTTCTTAAAGCCTATAAGAGTGTCCTGTGGTGCATTTTTTTTCTTTTTACAGTTGTTTTTCATGCAAAACTGTGGTAAAATTGCCACAGTTGGTTAATTTTACACCAATTCAAACAACCGTAATGCACATTTGATGGATCTGAATTTCAGTTACTGCTGCAAACTCAAACCAGGTTTGATGTATTATTAGATTTGTGAATATAATGATTTCCAAAAAAACTGTGTAACTTTTTTTTTTCAGCTATGCAATATGAAATGACAACCATTAAACAAAAACTATATAAAAGTAAAGGATTTTCTACCTTAATTAGCAAAACACCTCCTCAAAAACGCCTTCATAAAAAAACATCCTTCAAAACAAAGCAAGAACAAAACGAAACAACTAGACAAAATGGACGATCTAGAAAAATCAGAAATTGGAACCAGCGAAAACAAGGTTCAGTCAAACTGCTCCACAAACAGCTCTAGCGGCTATGAAAGAGATTATCAGGAGTCTTCTGGTTCCAGGTGGCAGGACTTTAAAGACTCGTTCAAAAGAGTCGACTTGGAAACCCTAGACCCAAACTTGACTAGAGCAGAACGGGCTGCACTTGCCACAGCCAGGGCCCCACTAAAGAAAAACTTGAAAAATAGACACTTGCAGATGATTGCAATCGGTGGTGCCATTGGTACTGGTCTATTTGTGGGGTCAGGAGCCTCATTGAGAGCAGGAGGCCCAGCAGGATTGCTAATCGGGTACGGGATTTCGTCATCCTTCATTTTGGCTGTTATTTGTGCCGTTGGTGAGCTGGCTGTGGAATTCCCGGTCTCGGGTGGGTTCACCACCTATACTGCTAGATTTGTGGACGAGTCATTTGGGTTTGCATCAAATTTCAACTACATGATTTTGTGGCTTATAGCGCTTCCGTTAGAAATTGTTGCTGCGTCTATCACCGTCAACTACTGGGGCACACCTAAGAAGTACAGAGACGGGTTTGTGGCTTTGTTCTATGTAGTGATTGTTTCTATCAATATGTTTGGTGTCAAGGGATTTGGTGAGGCGGAGTTTGTCTTTTCCATTATCAAAGTTATCACAATCATTGGCCTTATTATCTGCAGCATTTGTCTTGTGTGCGGTGTTCGTGGAAGCTACATTGGAGGCAAGTACTGGCATCATCCATACGGAGCATTTGTCGGGGATAATGCTGGCGCAAGATTCAAAAGCACAATGTCGGTTTTTGCATCATCGGCGTTTGCCTTTTCTGGTGCAGAATTGGTTGGCCTTGCTGCTGCTGAGACGGAAAACCCAAGAAAGGCATTGCCAAAAGCCGCCAAACAGGTTTTCTGGAGAATAGCCTTGTTTTATATCGTTTCCTTGACTTTGGTTGGGTTGCTGGTCTCCCACAAAGACCCAAGACTGGTTGGTACTTCCTCCGCTGACGCTGCAGCTTCCCCATTTGTCATTGCATTAGTTGACCACGGTATCAAGGGCCTTCCATCCGTCATCAATGTTGTCATTTGCATTGCGGTTCTTTCTGTTGGTAACTCCTGTGTCTATGTCACATCGAGAACATTAGCTGCTCTAACTGACCAAGGTTTCCTTCCTAAAAAATTGAAATTCGATTATATTGACAGAAATGGGAGACCGTTGGTCGGCATTATTTTCACTTCTGTTTTTGGGCTTTTGTGTTTCATTGGTGCCTCTGACAAAGAAGGCGAGGTATTCGACTGGCTATATGCGCTAGCGGGCTTAGCAGCCCTATTCAACTGGGCCAGTATCTGTTTGTGTCACATCAGATTCAGATTGGCGTTGTCGTCCCAAGGTAGGTCCACAGAGGAGCTAAGTTGGAAATCCCCATTAGGCGTTTGGGGGTCATGGTATGGACTCGCTATTATTATATGTGTGTTCATTGCCGAGTTTTGGGTTTCTGCGTGGCCTACTGGCTATAAGCAAATGAGCAATAGGGCCATTGCTACCAACTTCTTTGAAACATACTTGAGTATGGTGGTTGTGGTGGTTATGTACGTTGGTAGAAAAATCTGGAGCAGAAACTTTAGGTTTTTAATTCCAGTTTCCGAAATTGACATTGACACTGGAAGACGTAACAGCGATATAGAGCTTGTCAAAGCCGAGATTGCGGAAGACAAAGCGTACATTGCGTCTAGACCGTGGTGGTATAAAACCTATGCTTTTTGGTGTTGATTGTTATTTTTAGGATATATAAGATTTAATTCATGAATTCAAAATGTAATCAGCCCTTTCCTTAAAAGAGTTATTCAAGTCGTCAATGTTTGTTGCCCAGCAAAGTAGACTTTTTGTTATGGAAGTATCAATCTCTTTTCCCGCAAATTTCAGAAGATAGGCATAGTTTAGTAAAAATAGGTTATGCACAAAATCCAGCTTGGCCATATCCAAGTTTTCATAGATTGGTGACAAATCATAAGAAACTTTCAAAACTTTTTTTTTGTGAAGGTGTAGTATGTTTGAGCATAGTCCAAGATGAAGGATCAACAAATGTTGTTTGTCAGTATCTTGAAAGTTTGTGAGGATGTATTGTAGCGAGAAGTTGAGAAGATTTGTCACATTTCGAGTGTCAAAGTTTCTTGTGTTTGTAAGACTCACGCAACTTTTGATGTAATCAGCATTTTCAATGTTGTTCTGGATGTTGATGTTGGTTGTCAGTTTCCAAAAGCTTTTTGCATTTTTGTCAAGATCCACAAAAGGCAACAGCGAGATTATTTCTGGACAAAACGGAATGCGTGCCAAATAATCAGTTATCCGAGGATCCTCAATAATCGCTTGTTTTTTCTCTTTCAAAAAGTTTAGCGTCTTCACTCCAAGAGTTGTATGGTTCCCAAAAACCTTGAAGATCTCCTCATATTGAGTTTGATAATGTTTCCCTAGATCGTTTCTGGGGGTGTAACGAGATAGTTGAATAAAATGTCCAATTGCAAGTTTTGAATGCATGCGTCCTAACGTGCTAAGAACCATCAATAAATAGGGGTCATCAGCGTTATTTTGAAGCAAGTCCCAGAATTCATCTGTGTAATAATTGGCGATATAATTTCTCAAACCTTCCGATGATCGTACTTCTTGTATCATTGTAATGAATTTTTTCACAGCCGGAAGCGATCCCTCCATCACAAAACGTATGTCATCATTGTACTGAATATTAGAGCCCATTGCTTTCAGTTGATTAAAATTTTGCGTAAGGGGTACATTCTCATTTGTTTCTTCAGCCTCATCAGCACTAGACTCGTCTTCTTTGGCAAGACTGCCAACATCGTCTTGAATTGGTGTTATTTTTACTTCTGCGTTTTGCCGAGAGAGTTTATCACTATCATCGTCATCAACAACATATTCTACAGAACTTCGCAGCATTGAGCGGTATGAACCATAGACATTTTTCTTCAATTGTGATTCATCGTTAAAAATTAAACATTTTGTAACTTGCCCTGGTATTTGAGCTTCTTTTTGGACTTTATTTTCGGAATCATTAAATTCATCAGGCTGCTGCAATGACTCTACAAATGTGTTGACATCCGTTAATGCTTCTTTAAAATCAAAACCATTGTTTTCAGAAAACTGCTCGCTATGATGAAAAGGGTTCGGCTTGATTCGTTTAGACTTGCGTTTGCATTTCGGAACCGTTAAAAAATCCAGCAATCCGTTCAGTGGATCACTGGTCTTTTTTGCATCAGGTACGCCACTTTTCAATTCAAGAGCTTTATTTCCTGGATCACTAGACATCGAGTTAAATGCACTGCTCAAAAAAGAAGTCTCCGTATTGTTTGCTGTGGGGCTATCATCGTGATACAAAGCAGGACTCTTGTCGATTGCGTTAGTGTCGCTGTCACTGAACTCAATCCCTTCAGCCTGCTTGGAACTTTGCTTATTAGTAGGTTGCTCCAGCAGAAGTTTCAGATCAACCTTTTTATGAGTTTTGTGAGAATGGCGACCGTAAGCTTTTTTCATTTTTGCACTTGTTCATTTCTCTTTTTCCCAACTACCTTTCATTCGTTAACTATCACTCGAACCAACCACCAGCAGATAAGTGGGTTTGACGCGTTAATGGGCAATATCATGGTGTTTTTAAGGCAACGTCATTTCGTGTCGTCTTTTTTGTTTTTTGTTTTTTGTTTTTTGTTTTTGTTTTTTTTTTATTTTTTATTTTTTTGCAGAACGTCATGAAATTGTGCTTCTAATTTTCCAAAATCCAATGCAAGCACATGTAGGAACGCTTATTAAAAGTGCTTGAGTTATTATTTGTATACATACGTTTAGCAATTGGGAAATAGATAAAACCAAAGAAGCATTAGTTTTTAAACAAAGCAAAAAAACAATAGTACAAACGCTGAGCAAAAAAAACGATAGATGTACGGAGATTTAGCTACCAAATTGATTTTAGAGTCCAAAAGGGCAAGAAAACTAAGACAATCGTTAAACAAAAATGGCAAGACCATTGAAGCAGTGGTTCCTGAATACCAGGAAGAAATGGTGAACAAAATACTAAAGGAAACTGAGCAACTGAACTCCAATGCAGTATTTTTACAAGACTCCACGCAACAAAACAACAAAATCAAGACTTGCCAGTACTTTGTCACCTTACTGTCCATGGAAAGAAACAAAAGATGCTTGCTAGGGTACCACAAAGACAGAAGCGACTTGATTGGCGAAATTCTGTGGGACAAAACCAACAGCACTGGGACCGGGTTTGATATCAACAAATTGAACCACGAAGAACAGCAATACATGAAGGAGTACTCACAACTGATGTCTTCTTTGAACGGGGATTTTGCTGAAGTAGATTTGACTGGTAGCTTGAAGCCGCCAAGCGAGGTTTTCATTGATGTTAGAGTGCTAAAAGATGCAGGAGAAATACAAACGGAGTATGGTGTTTTTCATTTGATCAAAGACTCACAGTTTTTTGTTAGACAAAGTGATGTGGAAAGGTTGATTCAGCAGGGGTATCTGCAAAAGATATGAAACTTTCCAAGGGTGGCCTTTAGCAACTTGAACACAGAAGTCGTGATGTGAAAGGGGCTTTTGGGAGTTACCTTGAGCACTGTTTTGCGGGGCTGTCATCACGTGAATCTGCATTAGAGCTGGCACGATGAATTGCTTTTTTCCAAATGTTTATCGCTTCTTTGTTTTTTTTTTTTTTCCGTTTTTTTTTTTTTTTTTTTTTTTTTTTTTTTTCCAATTGTTTTTCCCTTTTTTTTTTTTTTTTTTTTCCGTTTTTTTTTTTTTTTTTTGATTTCTTTTTTTCGAGTTTGCAAGATAAATAAAGGATGATTGTGATAGTCAGGCTTTTGTTTTTTAATATGTAAATAACCTTGTTTGCATTAATGATTTAAAGTAGTTTGATGGTTTGATTCATCATTTTTCCGAGCTCTCAATTGAATGCTACAAAACAAACCAATACAATCAAGCTAAAAAGAATCCTCGAAGTTACATCGATCATGTCTTCCACCGATGTCGCTGCTTCAGCAACTAAAAAAGAAAATTTGAACGAATTTGACCAACATTACTTCACCTCATACGACCATTATGGGATTCACGAAGAAATGTTGCAAGACACTGTCAGAACCATGTCCTACAAGAACGCCATTATGCAAAACAAAGATTTTTTCAAAGACAAAATTGTTTTGGATGTCGGGTGCGGGACTGGTATTTTGTCAATGTTTGCTGCCCAAGCCGGTGCTAAACACGTTATTGGTGTTGATATGAGCAGTATCATTGAAATGGCACAAAAAGTCATTGATGCCAACGGGTTCAGTGACAAGATCACCTTGTTGAGAGGGAAACTAGAAGACGTCGTGTTGCCATACGATAAAGTGGACATCATTGTGAGTGAATGGATGGGATACTTTTTGTTGTACGAAAGTATGTTGGATACTGTCCTTTATGCCAGAGACAGATACTTGGTTGAAGGTGGGTTGATTTTCCCAGATAAATGTTCCATCCACGTTGCTGGTTTGGAAGATTCTGAATATAAACAAGAAAAGCTAAACTACTGGGAAAACGTGTACGGTTTTGACTACTCTTGTTTTATTCCATTGATCAAACAAGAACCATTGGTGGATACCGTGAACGCAACAGCTGTCAACACAACTAGAAGTCAGTTGATCGAGTTTGACTTGAACACTGTTCAAGTGAAAGATTTAGCCTTTGAAAGCAAGTTTGAAGTTCAAGCCAAAAGACAAGATGTTATCAACGGTTTGGTCTCTTGGTTTGACATTGAATTTCCAGTTTCCAAGAAAGGTACCAAACCTGTTGTTTTTTCAACTGGGGCTCACGCCGGCTACACTCACTGGAAACAAACTGTTTTCTACTTTGACAACGATTTGGAAGCTGAAGTTGGTGATGTTTTGAAAGGTACACTAATCTGTGCTCCAGATAAGAGAAATAACAGAGATATGGACGTCAGTATCAAATATGACTTTGTTCCAAAGGGCCCAGGTGCAGACCAAAGAGCTGTTAGCGGGGAAGCCAGATTCTTGATGCATTGAAATTTTTTATAGACTGTATACTTATATATAATAAATGCTACGATATTTTTACATTTATTCTGTGTTTTTTGATCTATTCGCTCTATTTGAAACTCTTCACGAAAATGCTCCTTAAGGCTCGCGTGAACTTTTCTTTTTCGTTTTTTCCAAGTGATTCGCATCTCTAAAGTATAACATGAGCTGAAATTAATTTTTTTATAAGTTTTGCTAATGTTTAGTATGAGAAAAAAACTAAATAACGACAAACCTGCATCAGAATAGTTCAGTGGACCAAAAATATCACACATCATGTCCAATACATCCCTGGCTGATCTTTCAAAAATTCAGAGGTTTATTGCAGATGCGGAAATCAAGCTTTCTGAAAATGTTGAAATAAGAGAAACATCGTATGGTGGCCTAGGTGTCTTTGCATTGGAAGATTTGGAGCCTGGTCAAATACTAGCACGTATTCCAAAAAAATCATGTTTCACAGCTCAAAATTCTAGCATTGCAAATCTACTTGTCGATGCTGATGTTGCCGGATATCAAGCACTGTCGATTTCTTTTGTCTATGAGGTCATGGTTTTCAAGGAAAGATCGCATTGGTTCAACTACGTGTCAACAATCCAGTGGAAACCAAATGGAAAGTTGTATCTACCGCCAGCTTACTGGTCTAAAAAGGAAAAAAAATGGCTGAAAGGAACAACACTGGATGTGATGTACGATGCATTATCTCCCCAAGATGCTGTGGAAGGTGGGTTTGAAATTGCTCTTGAACTGGCCAAAAAATGGAACGAAGATTTTGGTTTGGAGATTCCTGACATTTTTTTGATTGAAGGAAAGTCAGATGAAGAAATATACACTTCTTTCTTGGAATTTGCTAGCATTGGCTTTGCACTTTCATCAAGGGCTTTTGAAATTGACAATTACCATCAACATGGTTTAGTGGGCGTTGCAGATATCTTCAACCATTGCGATGACCCTGACGTTCACTTTGTGTCAAATTATGATGTTTGCTCCAAGTGCGGAGAAGCAGGTGAATGTAGACATTTAATAGCCGAAGCTTATTTGGAAGCACAGCAAGATGAACCCTACCTTAAAGTTGTCGAAACAAACGATGCTGATTTGTACAAATTGATCGAGCAATTGGAAGAAGAAGAAAAAGAAAAAGAAGAGGAGGAGG
>ERZ794936.608-NODE-608-length-15667-cov-31.054125_pt1 | contig 15667 bp, 9 predicted proteins | sample MGYA00511083_ERZ794936 | MGnify/ENA primary metagenome ERZ794936 (study PRJEB30137, sample SAMN04331409) | food metagenome | isolation source: Y2 must sample point D1 replicate A | place: Australia: South Australia | collected 2014 ... | reverse complement strand
TTTTTTTTATTGTTTTCTTGTCTGTGTCGTCTGTGTCTTTCTTGTTTTTATGGTGCAATGCATTTTGTCTTTCCCAAGAAATGTACCTTTTTCTTGTTTTATGTTCTTTGTGTGCAATGTATTATTTTTTCAAGTAACAAAACTTGTTTACTATGGAGCAAGCGAGGGAAGATGTCATTATGAAAAATTATTGATTGTTTCTGTACTTTTGATAAATTACATGGTTTTTTGATTTATAAATTGTAATTATATATATATATATATATATATATCTCTCTCTACATCTCTATGCTTATTTACATACGTAATCATGTATTCAGTTTCTGTATTAATTGGTACCGAAAGCAATTGAGAAATGAACCAAAGGAAAGAAACAGTTTGTACTGATAGAATAAGTTTGCTCATTCAGTTAATTTAACTCCACAATTAATATTACCACAACGAATACAAGGTAATAAAAAATACAAAAAGTAACACTAAAATACCAAAAACAGAATATTCGTAATTTTTAATGAAAAACAAAAAACGCTTATAATAATAATAATAATAATAATAATAATAACAACAACAACAATAACAACAATAATACTACAAAAAATTATGCTAAAGAATAACATAGACACTAACCACAATGACAGTGGAAATGAAGGAATTGAACTGATTGAAAAATCTGATGGAGTCGAAAAACTAGAAGGAGTTACGAAATTTGAAGGAATTGAGAAAATGGCAAAACCAGAAACAATTGGAGTCCACAATGATAGCCTGCTTAATTTGGGATCAGATAATATCAAACAAGAGCAATTTAATCCATTAACATCGAGTGCTGCACCAATACACCAACCGACTCAATTTTATTCCCAAACACAAGTCAATCTTGATCCGATCATGAAAAGGGACAATACTAGTTCATCTACGGAAACAACTACAAACAATATCACAACAACGGCAAATAGCGCAGGACAGAACAGCTTTGTGCAACCCGGGTCCTTGATGCCGTACGGGTCTTCTAATTTTGCTCAAAATACCAACTATCTTTCATCTTTAAACGCTCAACAACATCAAGCATACCAAACCGTCCTTCCAAATTCAAGATTGGTCCACAATAACGAGTACATACATTATTATGATAAACAGCAACAGCAACAGCAACAGCAGTCGCAGCAACAACAACAGCAACAGCAACAACAACAGTCGCAGCAACAACAACAACTTCAAGTTCCTGGTCCAGTGCTCAGTCAAAACACTTCTTCACACCCAGTCACCTATTTACCTTATACAAATCCTGCACAGGGGGGCATTGGTGGAGTGAGCAGTATTGACGACTTTTATAGAAGAAACACACATACCGCAGTTTCATCACACCTCAAATCGTGGCCATCGGTATCGCACATTGACGATTTGCGTGCAGCCACTTACTCTGCAAATGGTGGACAATTAGAATACGGGATGTATCAAGCCACGTATCCACCTTCGTACCCAACAACAACCGCAACAGCAACGTCAACATCATTTTCTACAGGAATGTATCCACCTCCAGGTGTACCAAATTTTACACCTTACTCAGATCAACAAAATCAATATTATCCAAACCACCCCAAATCTTACTCTTTAACTTATGAAGAGCAAGATTCGAGCATTAACAAAAGTAATGAAAATAGCAATAAAGAAGTGATGTCGAGAAACAGTTCTGACAACAGTATCGAAACAGAAGCAAAAATAGAAGAAGTTTCCACGTTGAAAACTGCAAAAAATTCAAAAAGCTTAAGAGACTCTAATAAATCAGTTCGTACACTCACAAGCTACTTGTGTGATGTTTGTCAAAAAAGGTTCAAAAGACCATCAACGTTGGCCACGCACCAAAATATACACACTGGTAAAAGACCGTTTGCATGCAATTTCCCACATTGTCATAAAACATTCAATGTCAAATCTAATTTGGCAAGACACATGAAATGCCATTCAAGAAAGTTGAGAAACGAAAACAGCATCACCGCCATCTACAACAATCGCTATTACATACCGTCAAACCCCTCTTCACTAACACAGCACCAATACGATAGTCAAATTCTTCAAAGAGCAGACGTGCGACGTGCTCAAGACCAGCAGCAACAACAGCAACAGCAGCAACAGCAGCAACAGCAGCATGGATTTCCGTACAGCACACAAAACTTCAATAAAACTTATCCCGAGGCTTTCATGGCATCCTCCACTGGAAATTCACACCTGCCACAGCAAACCCAACAAAGACAATACCCACCACTCCAACCTCTTTTGTCGGTTACAACGCAGCTGCCAGTGAGCAACTCCGCCTTGCTATCTGGAAACATGACTTCGGCAACGGGAACAAGTAGGCTTGGAAGTCCCTTGTTGTTGTCTCGCCAATCAAGCTTTACCCAAAATGGTTTGCCGGGAATACAAGACCAAACGCCTGCACTGCTCACATCAGCTTACGGCACAGCAGCACCGACAGCAGTACCTTTATCAAACCAGCTCCACACGTCTCACCTTGCGTATCCTTCCGTAACCCACAATAAATCTTTGCTAGGATTTGGGTCCCCATATATGTATCAATCAAGCTCTCACAGCGCAACAGCCACAGCTAATGTCAGTGCTATTACTGCGAACAACACAAATACCAACTTTGGGACCCTATTTCCTGCGAACACGGCTCCACCAAACATCGCTAAAAGCCAAACTGGTATTGAACCAAATACTAACAACACTACAAAGTATACGAGCACCAAAAACAACGGACCAACTACGTGGCGTGACGGAAGCAACATTACTCAAGAAAGAAAATCTTTTGAATAGAACTTGCCTTGAAAAATGAAACAATATTCGTTAATTTTAACTTTCTGTAGTTAAAAAAAAAAAAAACAACATCTATCTCTATATAAATCTATAAATGCATCAAAAAGAAAGGTAGACCGACTAGCTCACAAGATCATGCAATGGTGAAAACATTTAATACATTGAAGAATGCAAGTTTTCGATCAAAGAGTCGATTGCATAAAAATTTTGATCTTTTTGAGCAAACTCTAAATGCTTTTCGGTTTTAATATGCAACCGCAACGACTCGTACTTGACTCGACAGTTTTCACAATATCCTCCGCCCATTCTTTTATCTCTGATAGCAGCGTTGATGGCAATTGTATTAGGTTTTCTTGTGACAGGAGACTTGTTTCCCAAGGAAATTTTGCTACCTGCAATTCGCTCCTTTGGTTTTAACGGGACAGAAACATGAGTTGAAGGCGTCTTCGGGACATTACAGTTGGCCGGAACGGGATCCATAACCACAAATTTGCTGTTTAAAGCATTCATTTGTTTGCCAACCACCGTTGATTTTGTAGCAGCCAGACCATTGTTAGCTTGAAATGGCTGTGTCGAACTATTATTGATCGGATCGTTGTTCAATACACCACTGGCCTTGATTTCAGACAACATAGGTCTTTTTTTGCCAGCAAAGGAAGCCCCCGTAGCGGTGTCATTTTTGCCGACCCCGTTAAAACCATTGGAATCATCAAGCCCCGTGGTTTCCATTCTCAGTAGGTTTTCAATATTTACCTTATTTTTCAATGGAGGCCTCTTCCAAACAACTTTTTGAGGCAACTTTGGACTCTCGCCGTCCTCACCCATATCGGAGTTGTTCTTTGGAGAGTTGCTTTTTTGGTTATCTTGTTGAGCATTCTTATTAGCTGGGGTCTTTGGCTCGTGAATCTTTACTTTTCCAATTGACTTTTCGGAATTTTTATTGTTTTTCGCAAATGGAAGCTCGTCAAAGTGATAACCAAATTTTTTGTAAAAGTTTTTGCCAGAATCGTTGTACTTATCATGGTTGAGTAGATATATGTCATTCATTGGATTTGGTACTGCCGTCGTTGAATACAGCCTTAGCAAAAACTCTGCTTGGTCCTGTTGGTTCATATCTTTTTTCAACCTTTTGAAAATCCGTTTATCGCTAGTTTCATCTTCGTTGTCTGCTATAAAAGGGCACCTCCCAAAAGTGGAGTTTTTCAAGGTAGGATAAGGCAAGTCTGCATCATTTTTAGTACCGGCGCCATCCTTTGAAAGGTCATTTCCGGGTTCGCTGTTTGATTTGTTAGTTTTCCATTCCATGATTACCAGGGGAGAAAACTGTTGGTTCAGGTCGTAAATATAAATGTGTGGACGATCTTTGCTAAAATAATGCATATCATCTCTTTTGGCTAGTGGATCCCTATCCATTGGTCCATACAGTTTTTCGTTTTGCAGGTAACGTCTCAATGTTCCCGTTTCAGTAGTTGTTTGAGCAGCAACAATAGCGTTCCCAAATTTGCTGACTAGCCCATTTTTCGACGCGTTGCCCAAAGCAGCTGAGTTCAAGGCTTTTTTTTTCATTTTGCTAATGTCAACATCCAAATGGGTCAAGAATCTTTCAGCTTTTTCCAGTGTCCATATCTTCATATCATTTTTAGAGGCTTTTTTCAAAACGTCACTTTCAGATAAGCTCTTTATGAAACTTGCATCATTACTTCTATCTGTAATGACAATCGTCACCTCTCTATCAAAGAATTTACTGACAGCTGCACCAAGCGAGTAGTATCCGAGTCTCAAGGTTTCTAGAGCGATCAAAGCTTTAGTCGAATCCTTCTCTCTCAACGTTTTCATTTCTTGCGCTCCGGTTTTACCACCGGTTGCTACACCTTCTTGAATATCAAAATAGATGACCGTTTCCTTTTTCATTATGTTTTTCCAGTTTGTTTGCCACACTTTCAAATTCATTGCTGCTGAGTTTTTCGCAGTTCCGGATACACCGGTTGTTCCTGTAGCACCGACACTGCGCGAAGTTGTTGTGTTTCCGGATGTGGTGTTTTTGTTTGTTACTTTTCCCATTTCCACATTTGTTTGTTCTTTGTCAGAAACAGTGGTCAATGTAGGTTTTCCTCCAATGTTTTGCACCGTGCTTTGTATTGGCAAAATTTTGGTGTACATGGGGTTAACCAGAGAGGCTCCTCCAATGGACCTTCTGGACTTGGTTATCGGCGTTGCAATGTGCTTGTTTTTGGAAAGGTACATTGGATCATCAAGCACTGATGTTTTCTTTTCTTCTTGGTACTCCGCATCAATTGCATCAACGGCAATCTGTCCTGAGTTTTTCCTCAGAAACTCAGCCGTTGTGAGTTTGCGACGAGCTCCTTCTTCCAAAGCACACGCATTGTTGTGCGTCTGTCTGTCTAAGCTTTCGGAGAGCCTTTTGCGATAAGATGTTGAGTCTTTTGGAGTTATTTGCACCAAACTGTTCTTATCTTGTCCAACGACTCCGCATGCTAAAAGACTTGCATCGTGTTCATCGCCTTTTTGGAAGTTTTGGTTTTGCTGTAAAGCTTCGGGAGCATCATGTAATGGTCCGTCACCATTTTCAGCCGCAGCATCTGTTACATCTACTTCTGTATCTTCTTGCATATTTGCCAGGCCATGTTCAGAATCCCTTGAATTGCTTTGTGGGTCTGCAACTGGCTTTGCCTTTGTGTGCTCCCAATTATCTTTGAAGAACTGATAGTTATGTTTTTTCGTTACTGTCGAGGCGGCTAAGTTTGCCTTTTGAGATAAGCTTCCTGTCTGACTCAAAGACAACTGGTTGGCATTTGTTTCCCCTAAAGGTATCCTTCTAGTGCTTCCTGTGCTTGCAAAATTGTTCATGAGTTGCTTTTTGTATTTTTAAATGAGCTCTTTTTATTGTGAACTGATATGGAAACTTTACTGAATATGTCAATTTCTTTTTACACAAATGTTTGTATGCAAAATGTTGGTTTCTGTTTCCAAAAGCACAATCAGCCAATGTTTGGATATTGCTATGCTTTTTTGTTTAAGTTTTCAGTTTATAGATCATACTAAAATTTTCCCAATCATTATGATTAAATGATGTGGTACATAAAAAGCAAAGTTACAACTAATACTTGTTAACCAGCATGCATTGCAAAATCAACAAGAAAAAATCACATTCAATTTGTCGCTCCACGAAAACGCGTAAACAGACCAATTTTTTGCAAAAACAAGAGAGTATTCACGTGATAAGCTTTATTAATTCTATTGCACGTGATACATTGTGGACCTTTTATTTGTGAACAGCACGAAGAAGAAGAAGAAGAAGAAGAAGAAGAAGATATACCGTGTTATCAATACGGTCCATGGGCTAAAATATTATCTAGTTGTGTACATTTTGTATTTTGCATTGTTTTTTTGTGGGCCAGTACCAAGTAAACTATGGAAACACGTCAATCAAACGTGTACCCCCACAGGTCCTTGAACAACTCGACCGTGCCCTGTGCCACCATTTTGAGCAATCCTGGCTCAAAAGACTCTTGTGATATGCAGCAAATCAAAAGAGAGCTTTCATCAGGCAACCGTGCACAGCACACGTTGTATTTTGTGTCTATATCCAACTCGTAGCTCTGGGAATAGATCACTTGTTTTGAATTATCTGCAGGACTCGCGTCATTGTGTAGGCTGCTGTGAAGGGTGGACAAAAAGGGGCCTTTTTCTTTTGGATCAGAATAAAATTTGTCCTTCATCAACAAACACATCAATTTCAGCGTGCAAAGCGGAATCTCCTGATTGTTGTTTGTATACTGGGCCAATAGGTTTCCGGACTGCAAATCTATCAAACATACAGATGTGATTCTCTGGTGAGCTGCATTTTTTCTTGATGTTTTTTGAGAGATGTTGTTTGAATGCGTGCTGGCAAGAGTCACCGGAGACGTGTATTCTTTTGTAGCTATCGATTGTAATAAAGTCTGTATATTCTCCGCTTTCAACATGTTCGTTTAATTGGGTGCTCTTGTATTGCTATATTCCTCCAATCTAGATATTCGGTGTGTAACAGATTTGTTTTTCCTGCTAACTCCAACCGCAATACCACAATAAAGACCTCTGATGAAAGTTTCCATTCACCTTCGATAAGACAATCAATTTTACTTACTTTCTCTCTCAAAAAAAAAAGAGATATTCGGTCTAGACCCTTTCCAGCTAAGTTAGCAATTTTAAGTGAACATTACCCGACAAGGTCATGCCAAATAAATAATTAATTCAAAGCAAAGTGTACCAAAGGATAATAAGCATATATATAAATAAAAGTATACATATATCTGTACAAATCTTATATTTCAGTTTTTGGCTTTCCCCGTAGCAACTTCCGCATCTGCTGCATCTATTTCGTCGCCTTCATCATCAGTGCTTTCATAGAAAACCATTTCCACATCGTCTTCATCATCCAAATCACTATCGTACCAAAAATTATCTGCCGAATTGTTATTACTTTCGTTTGCTATTCCAGAAGTGCTGCTTGCACTGGCACCTGGACTGGCATTATGAATCTCATTATTGTTATCTTTATTATTGTTACCTTCGGCAGCATTGGTAGTATTACCAAAACCCATGCTAGAACGATTAGAAAATTTATCGCCACCACTGTTGGCGTTATCTCCTCGTATGTCATTCATTCCTGTTGAAGCAGACGATAGAGAAGCAGATGAGTCGTTGTGTGTTGTGGCTGTTGGATTCTTACCAAAAGTGGTTTTATTGGAATGGATGTTAGCTGCGCTGGTGTATGCATGAAGAGAACTTGTAGGCATAACAAATCCGGCCGGAATATCTTGTTTTGATCTTTCAACTTCTAACTTGACTCTTCCCTTGTATTGATCCAGATTTTTTCTAAATTCCACAGCAGCATCCACATTTGCAGGAGAGTTGATGTTTGGATCTTCCAATAGAGAAACAATACTAATCAAAACACTTTCCACAGTTTGAACAGGAGACCACGTTTCGTTGTCTGGTTCGTCACTAGTACTGTTCCCGGACTGATGCAAAATGGAAATGCATAAACGGCCATCTCTGTAAACGTTTGGATGGTATATAGCTGGAGTGAACCTGAATTGGGGAGGAGAAAATGGATAGTCTTCCGGGAACTTCATTTGCGCTTTGAAATATCCACCATGGTAAATGGAGTCTTCGTTCAAAACCATGACTCCGATATCCCACAAGAAAATGTTGGAATCGTCAGCTAGCTCAATGTGAAAAGAAGGAATAGCCTTTTTCGGATCAGTAAGCTCTCTGTACTGTCTCAACAAAAGAGATGCTGCGGTGCTTTTTTTAGTGCTCATTTTTTTCTTGAATGATTCTAGTTTTTGAGGGTTGTTGAATTTTTTTTTTTTAAGGTTTGGCGTTTAGTGTTGTAGGCTGAAAATGTTTTAAAACGTTAATACTTTGATAAGTGCCTTTATAATCAACGGTGAAAGATCTTTTAGTTTTGCAGGTGAAAGCTAACTCTTTAAATTTCTTTCCACTGATTCGTGTTTGATGTGGTTTTGATTTATTTTTGTTTATTTCTTTATGTGATTTACTTGGAGATAAAATAACTTACAAGTGTCAACATTCAGAATAAGTGAAAGTAGCTGGCAACTCACGTAACATTACTAATGATCCATTAAAAAAAAAAAAATAGAACGACCGATAAAGATATATATTCAATTTTGATAAAACCAAAACAAGACCATCTTCTTACCGAAAAATTAAATTTTCATCAAGATTAATTCATATAAAGTATTGTCCTACAACCCCGTGCTTAGATGACAGTTAGATGAAAGTTAGTAATCAGCTCTTCTGAAGAAGTTGGAGACTCATTTTGGAAAACCTTTTTACTTTAGATGAAGGAGAGCAAAAAAAGTCTCTATGAACAAAGGTGGGCAAAAAGCTCAACTCATTTTTTTTTTTTTTTAAATTTTTTCTGCGTTTGTTTATTCCGAACTTCCGTTGTATGCCGAGAAAATATCTTGGGTGAACGGACTTAAGCATTTGGGAGCTCGGAACTTTGCAATAAAACAATATAACGTGACTTTCAAAAAATTTAAACTTTGAGTAAAAATTTAAAAAAAAATATGCCTAATACCAGATTCGAACTAGTGATCTTCGCATTACAAGTGCGACGCCTTACCAACTTGGCCAATCAGGCAGGATTTTGTTGAAATTTTAATTTTTAACAGAACCTCATTGCAAAAATAATACATGTTTGGCAAAAACCTATACATTAGAATTACAATATACTAATATTATTAGCAGGAAAACCATATATCATATTGTTTTACACAAAAAAAAAACGATAGGAAGAAGCTCCTAAGTTATGTAAACTCAAAAGTCTGATCTCGTTATGTTGGTATTGATCGTTTAAAAAATGAGGCATTTTTCATTGTTTCTCCATGTTCCTTTTATTTTTTTTTTTTTTTTTCTTTTCTTTTCCTTATTTGGTATATCAATAATTCAAAGCGCTTATTAAATGTCGCTTAGCTATATAATCTATAAATGGTTACTCATAAAAATTTCCAAAAGTAAATTCAGATTAAAAATTCTTGTACTGTTTCCCTCGGGTTTGTTGCAATAAAAAAAAAAAAAACAGAAAACTACAGATAAGAGATCTGCCTGTGCTTGTACCGCAATGATAAGCAGTTTTTTTCGCTCAAAAGTTTTTTTTTTTTTTTTTTTTTGTGGTCTCTCGTTTCCAATTACGTTGTGCGAAAAAAAAATATAGTTATATGGTAGTGTATATCCCAAAGAAGCAATTGGCGCTTCTTTAGCGCTTAATTTGTATATCTGGAATAGTTGATTGATAGCATTACGAACCTGAACAACTCATAGTAAGAAAGATGTAGATAAACTCATCTTGTATGAGTTGGAAAATAAGATTAAAGCAAACTGGTTTGCATTGTATATAAAGGGTAGATCAAAACACACAATTCATTCCATTACGAAAAGATTTAATATTAAGTAATATATTATTTTATAGCAGATGTAAAAAAACAAAAAACAAAGCAAAAAACAATTACCCAAAAACACGAATACCACTTATAAATTCTTAGAATAGAAACAAAAAAATGACTTTTGAAAATGAAAATGCACTTTATGCAACTGAAGACCCTAAAAGCTTTGAGAAATGGGTTCCTTTGATTAAAAAATATACAGATGATTTGACCAAACAATGCAAAGAATATGATTCAGAGTTTTACTCGAAAGTTTTGGCCACCGTTGCTCCAGAGACCAGCTTGGATTCTCAAGCAATCAATGCTTTGGAATATTTGCCAAAATTACTTTCCAAAGAAGAACTTGCTATTGTTTCCGAGTACGATATTGCAACATTGTTGGAAAAACAAAAAACTAAAAAATTGTCTGCTTTAGATATCACCAATGCCTATATCAAAGCAGCCATTGTTTCACACATTTCCACCAATTGTATCATGCAATTTTTGATTCCAGAAGCTTTGGAAACCGCCAAAAAATTGGATCTTTACTTGAAGGAAAACAATAATGAGCTTTACGGACCTTTTCATGGTATCCCAATTTCTTTAAAAGAACAAATAAACTACAAGGGCAAAATCACCACTGCCTCTTACGTTCAATACTTGACTAATATTCCTGAACAATCTGGGGTCACTGTGCAAATTTTAGAAAAAATGGGTGCTGTTTTCCATTGTAGAACGTCTCAGCCTCAAGCCATCATGCATTTGGACACATGGAACAACATCATTGGAAGAACAAGAAATCCATTGTCTACCAAACTTTCTTCTGGTGGTTCTTCTGGTGGAGAAAGTTCTTGTATTGCTTCTCACGCCTCTGTGTTGGGTATTGGTTCTGATATTGGAGGAAGCATCAGAGCACCAGCAGCTTTCACTAATTTGTACGGTCTCAAACCAACAACAAGAAGAATCTCTTTGATGAACGGGCTTTCGGGAGGTAAGGGACAGGAATCCATTGTTGCTTGTCAAGGCCCATTGGCAAGATCCATTGAAGAGCTGGACTACTTGATGGAAAGTTACATCAACAACGGTCAACCTTGGAACTATGATCCATTGTGTGTTCCTGTTCCATGGAAAGATACATCTGTGGACTCTTTGACCAAGGGTGGCAAAAAACCATTGAGAATTGGTGTTTTGTTTGAAGATGAATTAGTGACTCCTTTCCCAGCAATCACAAGAGGTATTAATCACACTATTGAAACTTTGACCAAAGCTTTTCCTGGCGAATTTGAATTTGTTGATTTAAAAAAACATTGGTATACAGAAGAAGAAATGAAGAAAATTTACAACAATAACGTTACATTATACACCGTTGACGGGAACAAAGTTCAAATGTCCATGTTCAAAGAGTCTGGTGAACCAATTTTGCCATTGACAAGACATTTTTTTGAATTTGGTGGTGGATTGGAACACTCCATTTATGAAAACAAAATGCTAAACTACCAAAGGGACACTTTGAAAGTGGAAATGCACGAAAAGTTCTTCAATGGCTTGAATCTGGATTTCATTTTGTCACCAACATATCCTGCACCTGCTGAAAAGGCTGCCAATTCTTTGTACTGGGGCTACACTTCTTTTTGGAATATGCTTGATTACCCAAACGTTGTGTTCCCAACAGGTATTTCTCATGACCCAGAATTGGACGTTATCAACGAAGAAATGAAATTCAAAAGTAACAATTATGAAAAAATGGTTTGGTTTGATAAAAGTGGGAAAATCAGATACGACCCAATGGACTATGTTGGAGGTCCTGTTGCGTTGCAATTGACTGCCAAGAGATTTGAGGATGAAAGAATTGTGGCATGTATCAAAAAATGGAACCAAGCTTTAAAAGTTGAAAGACGTTGAAGTTTGGTAGTTGTTTTTCTTGTACTTTTTCCTATATAAAAAAACCGTATACATATATATATATATTCATACATATATCATAACAATCTGGAATTAGCAATCTTATTTTTCTTTGTACAGCAGCTCCACAAAGCTTGGATGAGAGAACCTTCCGTAGGTGTTTCTGTTCAAAGTTTCGCTCATATGCAACTTACTAATGTCGTTGTAAAAAACTTGGAATACAGCGGGAACGTCTCGAAATGTCGCCATGTCCACGATCATGGCATTCAATGAAACGTTGGTTTTGCTTCCAGGATATAATTTTTTGTAGTTTTGCACAAATTTGGTACTGAAACGCTGTCTTTCCAATAAACTTAGACTATTCCAAACTTTAAATGACATATTGTTGTGATTATTGGTTTATGAAGCTGGTTTTTGGTTACGTTTTACAATAATTTAGAAGCTTTAATGTACTTTACATTGTTTCTTTTCGTGTTTTTGTGGCAAATTCAGAATTTTTTTTTTTTTTTTTGATATGGATTCTGCGCGTTTATATTTTCATATTCTAAAATATAATTTCGGAATATCAAGTGCGCTGAATTTTTTAAAGCAAGAATTGTAACAAATCAACGCCAAAAAAAGGAAACAAAATACCAAGACAAAATAAGAACAGAGAATCGCATAGAAAAGTTTGGAAAATTGATATATGGACTATACATGATCAACGACCATGGGATCACGGGCAATATCGTCCAACTCAAACTCAATTGAGCCATTATCAAGATCGCGGTCTGGTAATGGCGATGGAGATCCGAATTCAGAATCAGAAGAAGACGATTTTGGGCTCTGATCATGAGTGCTTTTGTAAAATAAAGCGTATACCGTTGAAGCAATAATGACTATGATCCCACACCACGACCAAAATGAAGGAACGTGGTGGAAAATGAGCACATCCCAGATCAAAGCGTACAGTATTTGTGAGTATATGACAAGTGCGCTTCTGCTAGTTTTCTTTTCTTTTTGAATACCAACAGTGAAGGTCACTTGAGAGCCGAAATTCGAGAGTCCGATGGCCACATATATCAACCAGTGATTGAATGTTGTTGGCAGCCTCAATCGTGTTTTGGAGCTTAGTAAAATTCCAAGTAAAGAGATGAAACAAGTGAAAAAGGCATAGTAGGTTACATTTATGAGAGCGTGGGCTCTCGAACCAATGTGCTTGATGATAATGTATATTGATGAGCCGCCCAAAACACCAATCAGTCCAAACACCGTGGCAGTAAGTCTTTCCTTTGGAGAAGAACTTTCAACCAAGTCTGTAGGCTCCGATATGTCATTTTCATCATTATGAAATAAAAATGTGGGTCTAACAACCAGAATGACTCCAAACAGTGCAATTGCTCCACAAACTCCTTCCACTTTAGAAAATTGCTCCTTCAAAAAAACTTTTGCCAAGATCCCGGTAACCGCTGGAGTTAAAAAAGTGATCACAACTGCATCGCTTACACTAAGTGCTTTCAAAGACGCATACAACCCAAATACACCAAAAAACCCAAAAGACCCGCGAGCCACCAGCCATTTGCGTACTTCTGGAAGACCAAATGGGGCAAACGGGATGCTGTTTCTTTTAATGTAGACGTACAGCAGCGTACAACATAGTGTCAGAAACATGGTTGGAAAGAGAATTTCAAATGGTTTCAAGGGGTCATCTTGGAAAACAGGGTCTGCAACAAGAAGTTTGGTCAAAATCACGGGTACTGAGCTGAAAAGCTGGGATGCCAGAAGGTAATATATTCCTGCGTGCGAAACACCGCTGTTGCGAAGCCCTGACTCGTCATCTATATGAAAGTCTTCCTCGTCGAAGCTCTGTGTGTTTTCTTTGTTGTTGTGGTTTGTTTCGTGCATGTGGAGCTTGGGATCTAGCGCATTGTCTTCATTCAACTGCTCAAAAAAAATATGAGTTTTTGAAAAAATGTCAAAAATCTAACATACTTGTTCTTGCTTCAGTGTTGCCCAATTTTTAAGTGTTTTTATGTGGTATTAAGGTTTGGGCAAACTCGTACCGAGATGCGCCATAGATAACAATTCCGCTTCAAGTATCCGTTCAGTAACGGTGCACAATTTTTAAACTCCATTTTTTTTTTTTTTTTTCTTCTTGCGTGTACCGGTAAATAGACATTTTTCCGGTCAAGATAAAATCGCGCAATATCAAAGGAAAACCGAGACTATAGATTTTGCCAAGATCTCGCAATAGCGCGATATCGGTTTATTTACAAGAAGCACAAAATATTTCAATGAAATTGAATTGATATAGAATATTCATGTATATATTACAAGAGGTGGTTTTGCAAAGCTACAAGCGCTCCATGTCTCTTGAACTATCCTCGTAGTCTTCTAGTTCAAAGTCAGTGGACATCTCGGTGCCATTGCTTTGTGGAGCATAGTTTAATACATCTTGCTGATTGGTTGATTTGTTTGTTTGCATGTTTTTGTAGAACAAGGCATAGAGTGTGGAGGACACAATGATTATGATTCCCAACCAGGACCAAAAATTTGGAAGATGGTGAAAGATCAGCAAGTCCCAAAACAACGAGTAGATCATCTGTGAGTATATAACCAAAGAGCTTCTGCTTGTTTTCCGTTCTTTTTGTATTCCCAAAGTCAACAAAAGTTGCATTATAAACCCACTTATCCCAATAATGAAAAACAAAAACCATTGATTTAAAGTTTGTGGAATTTTAAAGGTGGTGTTTGGACTGAAAATGATTCCACACAATGAAATCAAAAAAGAGATAAAGGCAAAATACGTGACACTCATGATGGCATGGGCTCTTGTTCCGATATGCTTGATAATGATGTAGATTGAAGATGCCCCACATACACCAAGCAATCCGAACAACGAGGCCACCACCCGAGCTTTAGAAGATGAGCTTTCCACTGCTTCCTCGTTTTTATCACTATTGGAAGTTGCATCTTGATGAAATAGGAAAGTTGGTCTGACAACAAGTACAACTCCAAACAATGCTATCAACCCACAAATTCCTTCGATCCTCGAATACCTTTCTTTCAAAATACAAGCAGCCAAGATTCCTGTAAGGGTTGGTGTAAGAAAAGTGATTACAATGGCATCGCTGATACTTAGCGCTTTAAGCGAAGTGTACAAACCAAACACTCCAAAGAATCCAAACGAACCTCTTGCAATAAGCCATTTCCGCACTTCTGGTGGTCCAAAGGGCACATGTGGGATCTTGTGTTTGTTGAAATACATGTACAACAAAGTGCCAATAAACGTGATTAGCATCCGTACAACAAGGATTTGGAACGGCTCTATAGGGTCGTCTTCAAACGCCGGGTCTGTTTCCAACAATTTTGTTGAGATCACCATAACAGAATTGAAGAATTGGGACGCCAATAAAAGATAAAGTCCCGTATTGTCTGATGTTTCGGAGACGGTGATTCTTGTTTCTGTGTCATTATTGTTTGGACTGGGTACTGTTTTTGGTGTAGAGGAAGTTGCTTTTTGAGTTGTGTTGGGTTCACTCAACGCATCACGCTTACTCTCACTCAACGCATCACGCTTGCTCTCACTCAACGCATCGTGATTAGCGTTATCCAAATCAAATTCCAAATCAAATTCCAAATCCGAGTTTTTGGTCATTTCTGAATTATTTATGGTTTGTTCTTATTTGGATGTGTTTTTTTTTTTTTTTTTTTCTTTGTCTGGGAACTCAATAGATCGTGTATAATATCAATCGAACTTCATGTAAAACTTTTTAACGCTAGGATATAATACTCTTATCACATGTATCCATAAAGTATCTAATCTCTTTCCCCCCGAAAAGACTTTTTTACACTTTTTTTTTTTATCTCCTTTTCTTGTTCTCTTTCTTCTCTGGTCATAAAAAAAAAAAAAAGGCGTTGAGATTTCTAGAAAAACCACGCCGCATAGCTTTTTTCATGATCAACGCTTTGTTTTGTTCTTTTTTTTTTTTTTTTTTTTTTTTTTTTTTTTTTTTTTT
>ERZ794936.607-NODE-607-length-15706-cov-6.518625_pt1 | contig 15706 bp, 7 predicted proteins | sample MGYA00511083_ERZ794936 | MGnify/ENA primary metagenome ERZ794936 (study PRJEB30137, sample SAMN04331409) | food metagenome | isolation source: Y2 must sample point D1 replicate A | place: Australia: South Australia | collected 2014 ... | reverse complement strand
GAACACATATGCTCTTTTTATTACTCGCTTGTTTATATTGCCTTTCATTCGCATTTGCAAGCGGCGACCCTTTACAGCTTCAGTCACTAGATGTGCATCGAGTGTGGAAGGTGGATGACATCATTCCTTCTGAGTTGAGCTCATTCAATGTCATATTTGTTAAGAATGAAACGTCAATCATTTTGTCGAGCTTTTTGAATGAGAAGTCCCGTGACCCCCACTTTTTTCAGGAGCTCAAATCATTTTTCGACCCCAAAAAATTGAGGGACAAGTTTGAGCGTAACAGTGAGTACGTTCAAACCCAATACTCGAGAGATTACCTGGGAAGCAATGTCACAGAAACATTTCCAATAGATGGATGTTTTGATAACACTTTGAGCGAGACGGTTAGTCTAGTGACACGATCATACGAGAAAACACAACAAAGACAAGGCGCGCTCAATTTACTCGCTAGTCTTTTGGGAGTTGAGCTAGACGCAGGCACCAATGCCGGTCGAACTGACGTTTTTGAAGAAAAAATCGTTTGCTCCGTCGGGCCCGGCTTGAAGCTTCAGTTGCAGGCAACCGTGGTCAAGAAAAAGATGAGACTACACCGACAAAGAAGTATTTTTTTACACTTGAGTCTCCTAGGTGTATCTAGCTTGATGTATTCGGATTGGCGGGAAGTCGATGGTCCCGTTGAACTTGAACTTCTGATGAAATCTTTGGCATGTGTCACCAACGAAACTTATCTTCGATGTTAATGAAGTCAGTCTGATAGAGCAGTTGGTAAATAAAAGTACATATAACATTCAAAAGAACATAACTGTCACAGGATAAGCTTGTCAAATACCTTCATTCGAACTTTGTATTCTGACAAATCATGCGATTAGCAGACATTCATGTGTTATCTCCCTGAGCTTTGTAAAGAGGCACGGGATGTGAGAGTTGAACTCTGATCAAAGGCCAACCAGGAACGTGCTCATCTATAGACAGACTACATGCGTGCGTCTAGTCAGAACACTGAGTAACTAGGGCCTTCGACTTTCTCAACCCTTAGGTATTCCTCCTTATCCTAGCCGCTGTATAGGTAGTGTCAACTTGACCGTATTTTACTTCGCTCCGAAGTCTTTTCAGGTGTCTTTTCAAGACTGGTTGGACCATGGTGCTTCTTGTTGTCCTCGAGATAAAACTAGACGGAAAACGCTCCCATACTCTGTTGGCAGTCATATTATCACTAACTAGACCCTCAAAATTTAAGAAAAAAAGAAATCCTCTCGGTGGCCAAGCTGGCTAAGGCGCGAGACTGTAATCTTTGACTGTGATCTTGAGATCGGGTGTTCGACTCACCCCCGGGAGATTTCTTTTTGGTCCCTGATAAATTTTTCTCCCACTTTATTTTCATGGTAAAGATTTGAGTTGTTCAAAACAGGAGTTTTCTTGTGGGGAATCAACAATGACTTAAACATATTCGTGTGCGAACCAGTGCATGACCCCACACTTCTCGCAAACCTGACTGCAATGCGGCTTCGAAAGGATCACAGGAGAAAATGGAGGATCAATTAAAATCTAACTTGACGGAAGACGAGAAAAAAGTATGTGGCCTACCATTTTAATGACTCAAATCCGATTCATTTTACTAATTTACAGGCACACCACATAGCGTCTGAGCAAAAGAGACGGGAGAACATTCGCATGGAGTTCGACCGCATTGTGAACCTCACGCCCGATCTCACGTCACAAGAAAGTCGTTCTGAGTTGAATATTCTTACGAAGAGTGCCGACTACATAGAATCCTTGAAGGAAGAAAACGCGATTTTAGTAGAAAAGTGCCGAGAACGGGGCATTCACGTGCCGGACAACTTGAAATACAAAGGCCCGGGCATCGCCCATGAGTAGATGTGATGCTGGGTACAAGCAGCTGGACCACGAAGGTAGTTGCGTCTTCTCAGCCGCTCTGGTTGGACGTTCGTGGAAGTGCAAGTGCTGACTCAATAGAGGAGGAAGATGGATGTAGGCATTGAGCATAGTTGATAAAGCCAAGAAAACGGTGTTTACTCGGGCATGGCCGAAAACAGTACATTGTGCTTATTTTGCTTTACGTCTAAATCAACGCTATGAACATGAAGTTAGTTTGTTGGGCTAGTCAATGCAAATCTCAAGTTTAGATGATATATGTTGATGTTAGATATTTGTTTTCAACATAAAGACTTTTTACCCTTAGCCGAAGAAATGAATTTCTCCTGCATTTCGATCCCTTCAATCTTCTAATGTATTATGTATTGCTAATTGCACGTATCGGGCTACCGTCGGTTGGTGTGCTAAGGCGAGCGCACAGCTCTCTCATGCGCCAGCTGAAAAGTTCGCGACCCTAGTTACCAGACTCAATCACCGGAGCGAGTATCAAGAGCAGCAACCATGAACATAGGCTCTGGCGCACCACAGTCCAAAAGTTTAAAAAGCCCGAATGTTGCTGCAAGTGCGACGGCTTACTTGGCCGGCGGCTCGCCTGATGTTCCTCCAGACATGGCCCTTCTACTCCAAGAACTAGAGGAGGATTTCACAGTGAATAAGACGATAGATCAGTGGACATATATCAATCGCAGGGAGGAGATCATGCAACTGATCAATAGGCTACATCAGCAGCAGAATAGCAATGTGGCCTTGGATCCGCTGAAGCTAGAAAAGATTCTTTTGCCACGGAAAGTCTCGGAACCTTCCACGTTTAACAAGCAAAGCTTGACTAGCATGTTGGGGCAACGTGCAGAAAGCTGCCCCGCAGATAGTGCCTTTATGGTGCTAGATGCTAAAGGAAAGGCTCAGCAATCTATACTGTGGGAGAAGCTTTACCTAAAATCTGCCAAAGTTGCGCACGAACTCAAGCATAGAACCCACTTCAAGTCCATTAATACGGTTGCTTTGCTATACAAGGAGAGCGAAGTATGTGAATTTGCCGTGGCTCTTTTCGGCTGTTTTATGGCGAACGTCACCGCGATACCTATTCATAACGACATTTCCTTAACGGAGATGTTTGACATTTTAAACACCACGTCATCTCTGCTAGTACTAATGTCCGAATCTGTTTCAAAAGAGCTTGAAAAGCTAGGCACAGCCAGTGTGCCTCTAGTTTGGCCATCAAAAATCTGGCGGTTGCGGACGACGGATTTGGGCTCAGCTCGGAAATCTGACCTAGAGTCGTTATTGGGGAAGACTAAAAAAGAGAATAACGGGAATGTAAATGATTTGGCCTATGTTGAGTTTTCACGGTCACCGGTTGGCGAATTACGGGGAATCGCCTTGAGTCATCGGACGATCTCACATCAGATGAACTGTTTAGATACGTCCTTACTGAGCTTGCCTGAGTCAGGAGGCAATCTTATTCAGTCTCCCAAGTTTCCGAAACGTGCAAGGAAGGTATTTCTAGCTACTATAGACATACGATTGTCTGTTGGGCTCATCATAGGAATCATGTTCTCGATGTATTCCGGTAATCTTTTAGTCTGGGCACCTCCTAAAGTCATGGAGGTACAGGGCTTATACGCTAACATCATTTCGAAATGTCACGCAAACCTTCTTCTTGCGGACTTTTTGGGTCTTAAGCGGGTCACCTATGATTATCAAAAAGCACCAAATTCCACACGCTACTTTTCGAAGACGCAAAGAGTTGACTTTTCTCTGGTGAAATGGGTACTAGTCGATGCTCTCACAGTTGATGGTGAATTTATCGAGGTCTTGTCTGAACGTTATCTCAAGCCCTTGGGCTGCCCACAATCCCGAAATGCGATCATCCCGATGCTCACCTTGAGTGAGTACGGTGGTATGGTGATATCGATGAGAGACTGGTTGGGCCGGTTCGAAAATATGGGGATCGAGGTGGGTGGTAGCTCTAACGACGATCTATCTTCTGTGATCATTGATAGAAAAGCTCTTTCGCAGAACAGAGTTTGTGTAATCGAAACGAGTCCTTTGGAAGCCGACGAGCAATGTACTGATACTTTGCGTGTGGATGCTTTTGGATATCCCATACCTGACGCTACATTGGCCGTTGTCAACCCCGAGCTGTCTTCCGTGGTACTCAAAGGAGAGTTGGGCGAGATTTGGATCGACAGCCCCTGCTTGTCCGGTGGGTTTTATGGTATGAGAAAAGAATCGAAACTGATCTTTCATGCCAAATGCCGCGGCGCTGGCGGCACCCTAGATATGGAGTTTCTACGCACAGGCTTGCTAGGATTCACATACAACGGTAAGGTTTACATATTGGGACTATATGAGGATAGAATTCGACAAAGGTTTAGCTGGATGGACCACAAATTTCAAAAGAAGCTAAGTCAAAGCGGACAGCTCGAGACAACAATGAGGTATCACTATTCATCTCATCTATTGGCAACATTAGCCAACGAAGTTAGACAGGTCTACGACTGCACCATCTTTGACATATTTATTGGCAATGAATACTTGCCTGTTGCAATAGTCGAAGCGGAGATTGCGAGAAAGGTGATTGATGATGTTGAATCAAGTTCTGGGAATAACCCGAAGTCAAAGGATAAGTTCGACTATAACGCTGTGCCCTTGAACGAGTCTGTGCTTAATGCTATTGCGAAAAGGTGTTTCGATGCATTGAACAAACGGCACCAATTGAGACTTTATTGCGTCGTGGTGGTTGACTGTGACACGTTACCTAAGATCATGAGATCGGGTGGTCTCGAAATCGCGAACATGCTATGCAAAAAGAAGTTTTTGGAAGGAACTTTGCGGTCGGACTTCATAAAGTTTTTTGTCAACCAATCCATTAGTATGATTCCGCGTGGCGAGGATGTCATTGGAGGGATTTGGTCTCCTTTTGCATCACAGCTTCGAAACTCATCCTTGCAGAACTTCCCCGCTCAATATTCTACTTTTGACTATCGAGAAAAGACGATCGACGATAAAACTGGAGCTGCACTTACAGACTTCAAAAGCATCATAGACATTTTCAAGTTTCGCGTGACGAGCTCGGGCGATGCCATTGCATTTCAAAATATTGATACTAGCGGCAAGACCAGCTCAAAGCCATTGACTTGGAAAAAATTAGAGCAGAGGGTCTACGCAGCGTGTCAGTACATTATTGAAAAGACGACCTTAAGGGCCAGTCAGTATGTCATTTTGATGTACTCTTTGTCGGAAGAGTTTATCGTAATTCTTTATGCCTGCTTCATGTTGGGGATCATACCAATTCCCATGTTGCCCTTTGATTCAAATAGAATCGGGGAGGATTTTCCCGCCTATGTTGGTGTCATTAAGGATTTTGATGTGCAAGAAGTGTTTGTCAATGATGATGTGGAGAGATTCATGAAGAATGGGCCTGTTGCTGATGCTCTCAAGAAGATGAATCACAGAAGGGTAAAGCCTCTCAGAATAAAAAACACGTCTAAGTTGACAAAACTTTCGAGCGTTGCACACCTCAACTCCAAAATCGCCAAGTATCAGGCAGATGCCAAATTTAGAGATGAGCTGACTACTGCCCTCATCTGGCTCAACTTCACTTCCGATCATTATCGTGTCGGGGCAACCTTGAGCCACAAAAGCATCGTTAACATATGCAAAGTGTTCAAAGAAACCTGCAATCTTTCTTCCAAATCTTCCATAGTTGGTTGCGTCCGCCACTCTGCAGGGATTGGCTTTGTCCAGGCAGCATTATTGGGCGTGTATTTGGGCACCACTACATACCTCAGCTCTCCCGTCAATTTCGCTGGCAACCCCTTGTCTTTTTTCTTGTCGCTTGCCAAGTATAAAGTGAAAGACGTCTTTGTCACTGAGCAAATGTTGAAGTATGCCGTGGCCAAATTTACACCAAAGGGATTCAATTTATCACATTTAAAGAACATGATGATCAATACTGACGGAAGGGTGGAAATCGATTTGCTAAGAAAAATCGCGAATATCTTCCTGCTGGCAAAACTTAATACTGCCTCAATGTCAGCAGTCTACAATCATTGCTTCAATCCGATTATTTCGACTAGATCGTACATGACTGTTGCGCCAGTTGATCTTTTCCTAGATCCCATAGCCTTGCGGCAGGGTTATATTTCTATTGTCAATCAGGCGGAACATCCAAATGCTTTGAGGGTGCAGGATTCGGGAATGGTACCCGTTTGTACGGAGATTGCAATTGTGAATCCAGAAACTTGCAACATTTGCAAAGAAGGTGAGTTTGGAGAAATTTGGGTCAACTCTGAGGCCAATTTAATCTCTTTCACAAATGGACCGAAGGGGCCAGTTGATAACTTCATCAAGAAGCAATTTGTCGGTAAAATCTTGGGAGACAAATCCGACCGTACTTACCTTCGTACCGGCGACCTAGGCTTCTTGCATCATATCTCTATTACAAAAAATCGCTCGAATGAAGCACATGAAGAGGTGACATCGTTCCAGCCTCTCTTCGTCTTAGGAAAGATATCGGACACTTTCGAAGTCATGGGGCTACATCACTTCCCATTGGATATCGAGAGCACTATCGAAGCTTGTCATCCAGATATCTACAAAAATGGCTCGTGCATTTTCAAGTGTGCAGACTACACAATAGTTGTGTGCGAGGCTAGGAGGTCTAGAAGCCTCTCGGCTCTTGTGCCGATGATAGTAAACACTGTCTTCAGCAAGCACCATTTGATTGTTGACATTGTTGCATTTATCAAAAGGGGAGAATTTCCCATTTCCAGACTTGGTACGAAGCAAAGGGCTAGAATCGTGGATGCTTGGGTGCAAGGGATCATACCTCTCTCGGTACAGTATGGAGTTAACTATGGTGAGAACTCAATGATTAAGCTTGTCAAACAAATTGACGAGGTCGCGAAGAGCAATCCTTATGCCGAGCTAAGAAATCCAGCACAAGAATATTACGATTACTTGCCCGAGAGTGTCTTCGAAAACGGCGGGCCGCCACTCAATCTAAATGCGGGAGATGAATCTCACAGGCCAAAAGCTACTTTTGATATGTGCAGTCTAGACAGCGACGATAAAAGATGACACTTTACATTCATATAGTTCATAGACGCTAAAACCGAATCACGTTTCCGAAGGCTAATCAATAGCACTTGAAATTTATAGTGGCCCTATATTCATACCCGTTCCACCAGGAACTCAGTCGCTTGAATGTTGACGGGGTACGGGTGTGAGCGCGGAGAAACCATCATAATGTCGATGCTCACTGAGAAAAAGTGCATGCGCGTGTAGCAAAGATTGAGGAACAAACAGAAGGTTTCCAAATTTACGTATTGCACATTAAATAAAGCAAGAGGTTTTCTACTTGTGGATATGAAACGTTCCGTGAGTCCGCTCTCGGGCTCAGAGCCAAACAACCCCTCGAAAAAGAAGCGGCTAATATCAGTATTCTCTGCTTTGAAAGATGTTTTTACCAAGTCCAGCCAGCAATCGGTTGATTCTTCGAGCTCGTTGGCAGGTCGGGCCGAAAATATTGCTTCTGATGAAGAGGAGTTGCCAAATTCATTTGTTTCCCGAAAGAGGAGAATGTCAATCAATGAGAACATAAAACGTCTGAGCTTGGCAATCCCACGCACATCTGTGAGTGGACCAGCTGGTACGGGTATGCTCGAAAGTATTTATAGCTCGATGCAGTCCCAACAAGAAAACAAAGATGTTGATGGTGAATTCACCAGATTGGGCTCGAATCCCGAGGAGCAATTGTCGAGGGAAATTTCGCCTAGTGTGCACGTGCCAAAAGTTAGGGCTCTACCGAAAACCGAGCGAGAATCAGGGCTTGAAATCGACAACAGCATGGTGAGCAATCTGCATGCTTTGATACTGAATCAGGACTATGCATCGTTGTACGAGGATGATCTGGGTAATCTTGTGAGGCCCACTTTCATCAATTTGGATCCTAAAGAGAGATATCAATTGTTGCAGATGAAAAAGTCGATCGAAGCATCTGAGTTTCTACAAAGCAGACTCAAGTATATGGTCGATCCTGACGAAACGACGTCAATTTACAAAGCAGGCAATCGAGTGGACACGTCGACACAGACACACACAAAAGACTATCTTCACGATTCCCTCAACTTCACTGCGCTAAAAACGAAGCTTGCATTGCAAAACAGGCGACACAGAAAAACCAAAAAAGGTTTGGGTGCCTTCTCTGGTGAGTTTTTTTACGAACCGTCCGAACCTTCGGAGCCCGCGATCGTTGATCAAAAATTTGAAGGTGTTTTGGGCTCTATCAAGAAACCTAAGTTCACAGTCAAGCCGGCTATCAGATCGGAAAAGACGTTTCCTGATGCTGACCCTCGCCAGGTCTCTTTGAAAAGACGTGGTTCAGTCAGCCAGCGACCGGGACTTGAGCACGCCCTTCGATTTGGCAAACGGCAAGAGTCTCTCGACGAGGGATTTAATCAGAAATCATATGCGACATCAAACGACATTAGCCTCAATGATCAGGCCTTAAAACTGAAAGCAGCGACTGTCGGGCCCAGCTCCGCCTTCAAGTTCGATATTCCAAGGAACAAAATTGGCTCTATTGTGAAGTCGACAATTGATCATGAGGGCCAAGCGATCGAAGAACCCTCCGCGCCCTCTGAAATCAAACCCCCGTTCTTTAGCGCAACAAAAATTGGAGAAGATACAAGGACTCAAAACGTGAGCCTCCTGGGTTCTGCTCCTAGCAACCCATTTTCTTTCGATACAAAGTCTAATTCGATGGCGCCAGCCAAGGAAAGCGGAGAAGCAGTCATCGATAAGGGGTTAGGAGGCGTGATTCAAGAGAAGCAAGCGAGCATGTTCGGATCAAACAAAGATACTCCACCTGCAAAGTCGTCGCTCTCGTTTGCTGATAGCAAGAATGCTGGGAGCGTGTCAAAGCCAACATTCTCTTTTGAAACCCCCAATGTTGATACCAATGTCGAAGCTAAGGTGCCCCCTTTTAAATTTGGTCTTACGTCGAAGAGTGAGGTGAAGCCCTCGACATTTTCTTTCGGGAATGGGTCACAACAATCTATTCCCAAACCATCTGCAACTTCGAATACAACATCGAGTAGTGCCGAGCCGCCTGCTTTCTCTTTTGGAAAACCACTAAAAATGGACGAGAAAACTTCAGGGCCTACCTTTGGAAGTACCAAAACAGCACCCACATTTTCTTTTGGCAAGAGTAATCAGGAAAGAGCTCAGGCAAGTGACGCCAGTAATCTGCTTGCTCAGGGCAAGTTACTAGGCTCATCCAAGGAGACACCGATGGAAAACGCCCAGTCCGCATCCAGTTTGAAACCTGACGCTGATACAGACACGACAAACAAAGGTTTCTCGAGGTCGAGAGAAGAAAACGAGGAGCCAGGCCGCAAAAGGAAAGTGCGAAATGAGACCACGGGGCTTAGTTTTGGAGTCATAAACGGCCTGAATAGCGAGGAAAAGCCTGTTACTGCGCCTGGAAGTGGTCTATTATTCGGGAGTAAGCCCACTGGCTCTGTGTTTGAGAGGAAGCCGGATGCTCCACGGTCGGGGAATCAAGATGATGCTAAGCCATCATTCGGATTCGCATTTAATCAAAAACCTCAGCAGGATGTTACTCAAGATTCCGCACCGCCTAAGTTCTCATTTGACAAACCTGTGGCACTTACGAGTGAGCCCAAAGCTCCCGGCCACTCGCTGGAGGCGAGAAAAGAGACTGCGCAGTTCTCATTTGGTGGTGCGAAAGGACCTACAGATGCTTCGGCATCCGAAACAAAAGACCCGGCTCAAGCCTCTCTTCCCAGTCTAAAACCACCCGATGCATCAGCCTTCTCTTTTGGCAGCGGCCCTAAGCCAGTCTCTTTCGGAAATCAAACGTCATCTTCGGAGCCAACGCCAGCGCCGTCTTTCCAATTTGCCAATCCTAATGTGAGTCATAACGCTTCCGGCTCTTCTTCGTTTAATTTTGGACAAACTGCTACGGCAGACCCTGCTCTGATTTTTGGGGGTGGGGGGAGCGCCCCGGCACCAGCATTCAGTTTTTCGGTGGCTCCTCAACCCGTCAACATAGGAACTGCGGGCCAGTCAACACCTTTTGGATCGGCGCAAACCCCGGCCGGTGGCTTCAACTTTAGCAGCAAGGCCACCTCTGCGTTTGGCGGCAGCAGGCCTGCGACTCCTGCAAATCCTGTGTTTGGATTTGGAGCCAATCCTTCGAACGGTGGGCAAGCTCCAGCGCCCCCATTCACTGGTTTCAACAATGCGACAGCACCGTCAAGTGTTTTTGGGGGACCTTCAAGAAGCGTCACTCCAAATTTTGGCGTCGGGCAGAACTCTCAGGGTCAGCCAAATAATGGACCGGCGCAGCCGAATGGCTTCTCGTTTTCGAACACAGCAATGAATAGCGCAGCTTTCAATAGCGCGCCAGGCAGTTTTGGACAAGTCAGCCGTGATATCACACCTCCAGCATTTGGGAATCCCATGCCTGGCGGGGCACCCGCACCTGGGGGTATGCCACGAAGAATCGCTAGCATGCGCCCAAGGAGGCGTTAGTGTAAAATCCTAGATACTTTGAAACCGTACATAGATACAGGTTAATTTTATTTGTTCATCTAAAGCTGTCGTGTCCAGGTTTGAGCGCATGTAAGTCTCAATGCATTAGTACATCAAGTGAGTATATTCTTGTCTCCGTAAATTTGATACACAGCTGCCATTCCAATGTTAGCAAAAACAAGATATTATTCTATTTATTTTCGTTCTAGATTCTGAGCTCAGACTTAATTTAGTCTGGGAATGAAACAAAAATAAAAACGCCAAGGACTTGCCTGATTTGGCTGAATCGAGACTAGTCGCGAGCTGGCACACGGGCAAGAGGACACCTAAAAAGAAGTCAGAGTATAACCTTACAGCATCATACCCAGCAAATGCCCCATTATCCTTCTGTTTATCCTTCAGAGGTTAAATACAGGCCTGGTAGAATACAATCTTTGAATGCACAACAGGAGGTCATCTTGAAACAGTGCTGGGCTACGCTTTTAAGGTATTGGGGCTATGAGATAGACTTGTCCGTGGAGGACATTCAAAATAGAGAAGCATATGTGGCTTCTTCCGTTTGTCAAGATTTAGCTGCGACAAATGACAGTGCCAGCATAGATGTCAAAAAGAAAAAGTCATTCTTCTCAAAGAAGAATCTGCAACATCAAACAAAGGGGAAACTTTCCGAGAAGCGAGGGAACGACTTGAAAAAGAACTCTCAAAGATACACGCCAAACGTCACACCCTCTCGCGACACCATCGCCAATTATTACAAACATGTTGGTCATGAGTCTTGTGGCGAGTCAGACCTTGATGATGACGCGTCTCTCGACACATTTCAGACCGCGTCTGACTCGCTCGAGGGTACCTTGGTGGATTTTGCGGCTCAAGAAGCGACCAAACTCAAAAGCGCAACCAATGCCTCATATCGAAAAAGAGGATCAGTCGATTCTCGGAATGACTTGCTTCTATTCATGTCCGAGTATGACTCGAGCGAGATCCACAATTGTTTTCTTGGAACGATCAAAAATGACTTGATAGATAACTTTGTTTTGAGATTTGTCAGAGCTCGAAAGGGTAACTACGATGACACAATGAAGATGCTCATCAAATCTATACATTGGAGACATCATGAAGTCGAAGTTGAAAATCTACTCAGAGAGGGTGACGCGCCCTCGGTGGTCACCGGTGAACACCCTGGTTTCGTGAAGAATTTCATGGTCAACAAAGCCTTTGTTCGCGGCGAGGACAAAAACAAGAACCCACTCTTCATTTTTCAGTCGCGTAAGCATTTTGCCTCGGATTCTAGCTTAGCTGGGACTGAGCGCTACGCCTTGTTGATCATAGAGTGGTGTAGACTTTTCCTCAGAGAGGTAAATGAATCCGTTGACCTGTGCTCCTTGATGTTCGATCTTAGCGGGTTTTCGATGAAAAATGCAGACAACGCTCCGGTGAAATTTCTTACTTCGATTTTCGAGGCTCACTATCCAGAAAGTTTGGGGATCGTCATTGTGCATAATGCACCATGGATTTTTTCCACAGTATGGAACATCATCAAAAATTGGCTAGACCCAGTAGTGGCTTCCAAGATTCACTTCACTAAAAGCTACGAGGATTTGCAAAAATTCATTGAGCCTAAGTACATACCGGAGTATCTAGGTGGAAAAGATGTGAAGGAACTCACATATCACAAACCGGGCCCAGAGCACACCAAGCCCATGAAGGAGAAGGATAAAGCATTTTACAGCTTGAAGCGCGAGAGAGACCAAATTTTGCTTCAAATCATCGAAACAACAAAAAGATGGATTTGTTGCACGGATAGTGAAGCCAGCTCATTTTTCTTGAAGGAAAAGATTGTCTTGAGCTACCAATTGTCCAACAACTACATTGCGTTGGACCCCTATTTGCGGAATCCCGGGGTCTATGACCGCGACGGAACCTTAAAGTTGAGAAACTGAGTTTCTGAGAGGGAGCCGAGGGCTATGTTGCAAAGCGATGAGTTCTTTTTTTTTTTTTGTTATTTTCATATCCACAGATGTAGAGGCTCAAAAAAAGTACTAGATTTGCTTATCACCCTCACCTTTCGAAAGACCAGCGTCGTCGTCTGGTATTATCGTACGGTTTCGGCCGCTGCTGTGATTAGCGCGCGCTATGAGATGAGATCTCGATGCTCGTATTCGAGATCAGCCGATCTATGCTGACATGTCAAAACACCATCTATGACCACTCTTCATGTAGAGAAATGAAGGTTGAGAGCATCGAGAATAGAAATAATAAGACATATGAATTTTCTGCCTGTAACATATCATAAATTATCGCGGCGTAAGCTGTAGATTCATCAGCATCACGCGTCGTACCGTCGTTTACCTCACGGTGGTTTTTGCAGCAGCGGACGCGCGCGGCTGGTGGGTCTGGTCACTGGTGATGAAGCCCACGGACACGGTTTTTTTCTGAACATTTCTCCCCCAAAACCTAGAATACACAATATGGCACCCCAAAACGTCGGCATCAAGGCCATTGAGGTCTACATCCCCACAAACTATGTCAACCAATCCGACTTGGAAAAGTTTGACGAGATCCCCGCGGGCAAGTACACGATTGGGTTAGGCCAGACCAACATGGCGTTTGTCTCCGACAGAGAGGACATTTACTCGCTCTCGTTGACCGTGACAAGCCGCTTGTTAAAAAATTACAACATTGACCCTCAGTCGATCGGCCGTTTGGAGGTCGGGACGGAGACCTTGTTGGACAAGTCCAAGTCGGTCAAGTCTGTGTTGATGCAACTCTTTGGCGACAACGACGATATTGAGGGTGTCGATACCGTCAATGCGTGCTACGGTGGCACATCTGCTGTGATCAACGCAGTTAACTGGGTTGAGTCCTCTTCCTGGGACGGTAGAGACGCCATAGTGGTGGCCGGCGACATTGCCATCTACTCGAAAGGTGCTGCCAGACCCACTGGTGGTGTTGGATCCGTCGCGTTGCTCATCGGACCAGACGCCCCCATTGTCTTCGACCCTGTCAGAGGCTCGCATATGGAACACGCGTACGACTTTTACAAGCCCGACTTCACCTCGGAGTACCCTGTCGTCGACGGCCACTTCTCTTTGACCTGTTACACCAAGTCTGTCGACCGCGCATACAGAAACTACTCCAAGAAGATTACCAAGGATGCCAGCAAAACAGTTGGATTTTTAGACCACTTCGACTACTCGGCGTTCCACGTGCCCACCTGTAAGTTGGTGACGAAATCGTTTGCCAGAATGTTGTACAACGACTTCTTGTCCAATCCCGAGAAGTTCAAGGGCAAGTTGGACCAGGAGACTTTCGATCAGATGAGCGCCGTCTCTTATGAGCAGTCCTTGACTGACAGAAACGTCGAAAAGGTGTTCCTAGGCCTCGCCAAGGAGGAGTCCAACAGAAGACTCGCGTCTGCCTTGAAGGTTCCTACTAATACCGGTAATATGTACACTGCATCTTGTTGGGCCTCTTTGTCCTCCGTGTTGTACTTCGTTGGAAGCCAGGAGTTACAGAACAAAAGAATCTCCATTTTTTCCTATGGTTCCGGCCTTGCGTCTACTTTGTTGTCTGTTAAAGTTGTTGGCGACATTTCCCCGATCACGAAGGTTTTGAATTTGGACTACAAGTTGAACGAGGGCAGACAGAAAAAGACCCCAGAAGAGTACGTTCAGCATATTGCCTTGAGAGAGAAGGCACATTTGCAAAAGAGCTTTAAGCCTCAAGGCTCCGTGGATGACATCGCTCCAGGTGCGTACTACTTGGTAAACATCGATGACAAGTTCCAAAGAACCTACGAAATCAAAAAGTGATGAATCAATACCCTAAGATTTCTCTATACGGGCATATGAAAGTGATTTGGGCTGGCCGATTGGTATGGTACTAATTCGTAAATCATATGTCGAATTTGCAATAAACATCGACTACCAAAAGCTCCATTTCATTTTCCCCATCGGGTTGTACAACGCTTATCCGACGAATGCTAAATAGGTCTTCATACATTGTAAATTAGGCTCGAACGCCATGATCTCGCTCTAGACTAATCTGCTGCGAGCTACATAAGCCTTTGAAAGATACGCCCGAACGGCCCTGCCAATTGGGACTAGCATGTGCCTTTCATCTTGTGAAATCTTAGACGCTTCTGAATATTGGGGAGTTAATCGACTTTGGAAATGTCAGAAGATGAAAGATTACATGTCGATCGTACTCATGTGACATGCCTTATGGCAACCGCGTCTCAAGGTCTGTTGCGTCAAGGCGCACTGTAGTCCATGGTCTGCTTTACCTGTCATTTTGATGCAAGCATTTATTTGATACAACTTTTGATCGTCACATCCAAACCTCAGCATGTGATACCTGAGAACAGTGACATTACAATTTACTTGGGTTGATCTGAGACAGAGAAATACCAAAGCGCCCTTGCTCGCGGCTGATTTTGGTAGGTGGCGCGTTTCATCGATGTCATGCCGTGCGAACTGAACTAACTGCTTTGGGGAGCAAATGTGGAATTTTGAAAAGTGATTGCTGATCGCAGACTTTTTGGTTTCATTTCAGTTTCAGTCTTTTCCTGCTACTTTTGTCAAGAGTGCTACGAGCTACCAGGGCGCTACAAACCTAAGTGGTCGCCTCCACCGACCTGTTTGTATTTTAGCCGAATTGGGAATGCGGTACATCCGTGCATTTTGGCCCGAATTCTGCGTAGTGCGGGTACCGTTACGTAAACAGGCCAAGAGTACTCTACAATTCAGTAAAAGACCTTCCCACATCGTCGATCACAAGCCATGAGAGAAGTCATCAGCATAAACGGTATGTTAAAATTCACTGAGCCTCATACACGAGTATTCTTGCCTTTTTCAAAATTTTGAACGTTCAAACTTTCTCGTTATGCAAAGTCTGACACACGCCCCTGACACGCTCTAAAAGAGGCGACGAATCTTTCCTTCAGCTACCTCAAATAGTCTAGTCGATGGTATCGTGTCAAGTTAATGGGTTTGGCTTGCTTTTGTGGAAAGTAAATGCCGGCATGAATAGAAGCTGCTGATTTGTTGCAATGTGTGCCTCCACACACTTGAGAAATGCGTCATGATGGGTGATCTCTTCTCACACTCCTTGTTGTAATCAAACGCAGCTGCAATTAGACCTATTTTCATTCGATCCCTTTGAAGACTATCTGCGATCTACTAAAGAAGTAATACTAACCTGTTTAGTGGGTCAAGCCGGTTGCCAGATCGGTAATGCTTGCTGG
>ERZ794936.606-NODE-606-length-15708-cov-31.286527_pt1 | contig 15708 bp, 9 predicted proteins | sample MGYA00511083_ERZ794936 | MGnify/ENA primary metagenome ERZ794936 (study PRJEB30137, sample SAMN04331409) | food metagenome | isolation source: Y2 must sample point D1 replicate A | place: Australia: South Australia | collected 2014 ... | reverse complement strand
TTTTAGGGAAAAAAAAAAAAAAAAAAAAAAAAAAAAGTATATATAAGGAAGGTTTCAAATGATTTGATGTACATTATACTTAATGATATCTGTGCGAATTACTTGAAGTGTGTTCACTTGTTACATATATTACCTCACTAACTCATAACAAAAAGAAGACCAAAGACAGACAAACAAACAAACAAACAAAAGACAATCAGCAAAACAAAGATGAATAAACCAGCATCAGAAAGTATTTTAAAACAATTAAGACATACCCACTACAACGATTTTTTTAATGGAAGTTGGTACGGGAAGGGCCAGCACAGCGATGCAGGTGGGAAACTAATGTTGTACGTTTCAGGGGTTGTTTTGCCACTTATGTATTTTTTGAGAAGACCAGCTTTGGACTATGCATACCGGAACCCATCACTTATGCAACCAAATCCTCCTCAAAGAACAGGTAACCCTCAAGTTGACAAGACCAATGAAATGCACCAAAACACTGTGAAAAAGGAAAGAAGAGATTACTACAGAAATTTGGCAGATAATGATGAATTATATGTCTTTGCTACCAATTTCTGAATCTTGCTGTGGAAAACTAGCCTGGGCCTCCCCTATTTAAAGGATTGAATAAGAATAAGATTATTCAATCTCATGACTAATGAACAAAATAAATATTATCGCTTTTATACAGTTAATTAATACATACTATCTATATCATAAAACATATGCTTTAATTTATTAATCTATTAGATAAAACCAAAAGATGAGTTCAGTTTTTTTTGGAGTGGCCAAACATTAAAGGTATGACAAGACAACGCTGATTTAGTACTAAAGTGTCCAACATAATATATATTTTACCCCGTGATATACGGTTTTGCTAAGGAATTAGCAGAAGCACGTGAAATACCCGACCACTAAGAAAAAAAAAAGACAAAAAAAAATAACAAGTAAATAATAAAAAATAACAAAAAAATAAAAAATTTAAAAAAATATCGTTTTTATTGGTCAGGGAAACTGCAAGATAATGAACATTGATAGCTCCTTCTACCATTGCAATTGAGACAATCGAGTAAGAAACTTTTTCAAAAAAAAAAAAGAACTTCTGAAAAAAATCTAAACAAAAGCTAATCAACAAAGAACTTTCAAAGTCCAAGCTAAATAAATATCAAGCCAAAAAAGAAAAATGGCACGCAACTTTTATACCGAGATTGACGAAAAAACCATATTCCCACCATCACAGGGAAATGTCGAACACAAAACATACATACCTGCCAGTTTCCCATCAGAAAATAAGTCAAAGCAAAGTGTTCAACTTGAAAGTAACAATGGGAACGGATTTTTGAGTAAAATCTTTGGCACCAACCAATTAGTGGACGGAATCTCTATCAGAAACTTTACTCCAATAACCGATTTCTTCACAGCCGTGAGATCCTCGTTGAACAAAACTTACAATGAAAAGATAGAACCTTCTTTGGAACAGAAAGCAAACACCTACTACAAGTACGAGTCCCACGTCATGCAAAACTACGTGGACCCGTTGTACACTGACAAAAGAGAAATCTTGCTACCTGGGTTGGCCTACACTGCCATCGCATACATGACTGGTGCCATCATGTCGAGAAACCTGAAACCAGGTATTTTAAGACTTCCTCTACCCTTATTGCTGTCTGCATTGACCTTCAAATACACTTTGCCATCTACTTTCGAAAACACGAAAAACGTTTTGTATAAAATCGAATCAAATGTCACCTCAGACAAGTTCTTGTCAAAACAACACGAACTAGTGCAGTCGGCTGAAACATTGGAAAAAGACACGGTTGCTTCGTACCATAAAACAGTCACCAAAATAGAAGACATAAACACCTCTGTGTCTACCAACTGGGAAAAATTGAAAAAATTTACTGGGTTGAACGTTTGAACGACACATAATATTCCAAAAAAAAAACAAAAAAAAATTAATAAGGCTGTTTCTTTTTTTTGATTTTTGTTTTTTTTTTAAGGTTTTGTTGATCCACATAATCTGTATATATACATGAGTATTTGTACCTTGTTTTCGTTCTAATACATATTCTTACCTTTCTATCATTTCTTGTTTCTCGGCAACCTCTCTATTTTAGTCATTGTCTCTGACCCGACCCAAAAGTGGATTTAGTGTATAAGCTGATCTCACAACAAACGGATTTGGACCTGAATGACGTTTTGTCGATTGTTGTTTTTGGTTTCGTGTTTTTTCTCTCGTCTTTTGGACATGCGCTTTTTTCTTTGTTTTTGAGGGAATAACTGTTTTTTGTTAAGCATATCGTGATTTTAGGCCAGGTTTCCATAATCTTTTGAAGAATGATCTGCTATATTTAGATCTAAGTTAATTTAAATCTGCCTCCCAATAAAAGAGCAAACCAATACAAACATTCGAGGAAAGCAGAAAAACCAAAACACACTTTTGAAAACCAACTTCCATACAGGAGCCAATATCAAACAAAATGAGCACCAACCCAAATGCCGCAGCACAAGATGCTCTCACACACGCTGGAGTTCGCCCTTCCAGACCGAAAAGATCAGGAAGCATGAGAAAATCGCTATTGATCATGAACACTCCCCCAAGCATGAAGAAATACGAAGCAATGGTGAATAACACCAATAATGCAGAAATTTCTCCTCAAGCTGTTCCAGCACAATATTCCTCTCAAAATCCGCATCCTTTAGTTGGAAATGCCCAAAGCTCTCCAATTCCACGTCAGCAGTCTCCACAGCATCCATATCATAACTTCCAGCACCACAGAAGGAAAACATCCAATCTTGACAAACTAAGAAGTTACGACTATAGCACAGAGGGTGAATCTGATGCAGAACCGATGTCACCGATTTCTCCAGAAATTTCATCACAACAAAGTGGGAAACTGAACATGATTAATGTGATGAAAAATCAACACCACCAGCGCACATTGGACCAATTGTCCGGAACAGAACCTCAAGCACCACCTGTAGTTGAAAATGCAGTTGACTTGGCAATACCAGATGATCACACGGCTCACAGAATCATAACACCAACTCCAGTTCATGATGTTTCTAGTTCCGGAAATGCAAATCTTTTTGATCTGCAGAAAACAACAATCACAACAGAAAACTCAACCCCTCAAAGTACTGTGAAAAAACCACTAGTCAGACGGTCTGGTAGCATGACCAAAAGACACGTTTATAAAACTCAACACGGCAGCGAGTCTAATATTGAGATTCCCGGAAACATGAGCCAACACAGACGGATCAGAAGCATGTCTATACCAATTCCCATTGTCGACCCTACAAGTTCCACAACTGATCAAAATGACACGCTGGGTCGTGTTGATGACCCAGTTCAACCGAAACGTAGTCGGCCAACAAGTATGCGGGGTTACAGTCACAATGGCAGCACAGCAAGTTTGGTAGAACCTTCAAGAACACCATCGCCTGTCAGACCACCGACCTCAGACCAAATTTTTGCCCTGCTTGCATCAAAAGAGTCTCAAATTTTAGAGACCAAAAACCAAATAGACGAAGTCAAAAGACAATTAAGAAGCAAAGAAGCAGATCTGATTGAGCAGTATAAAGAACTGGAAGAACTGAAACAAAACATGTCTATGGAACTGATCAAGTCTCACAATGGGGAAATTGACGAAGTAAACAAAAGTAATTTGAAACTAAAACCAGTTGACATGACAGCAAACTCGAATAAGGGATCTAATAAACTGAGTTTTACTGGGAATAGTACGCCGGTCCCGTTGAAAAGGGCCGAAAATGCTTTTTCACCAAACGACCAAGGAAGTTCTGGTATACTGAACATCAAAAAAAAGTCAAGCCAGTTTCTGTCAAGTTTTAGCAATCCCACTAGTGTTATTTCTAACACTAATGACCATAGCAATCAGGTTGATGATATTTCCTTTAGCGACGACGTTAAAGATAACGGCTTTGCTGAAAAAATGGCTTTTGAGCAAAAAGTTGGAAAAGTAGTGGTTCCGTCTTCCGCCTCTGGCTATTATAAATCCAAGGCAACACAATCAACGGCCGTGGATGACCAAAATTTGGAACAGTTCAAAAATAGTAAAAAAAATGAAGTGGTTGCAAACACCATATACGAAGAAGAAAACTCTGACGACAATATTGCTCCAAAAAACGAAACTCCTATAAGAAGAAGCAACACTATAAACAGAAACAAAAGAGCAAGTAGGATGTCCATGTATTTCAGCAAAGGAATGAACTTGATCAACCAGTTTGATCAGATACTGCAGAGTGAGCTGGAAAAGAAATTGGGGTTTGAAGACGCAAATGACGGAAAAGGGTCTTCCAACAACGAGGAAAATCTTGCAAACAACTTTTTGGAAGAGGAACAAGACGTTGAGCCCATGGACAATGAGGAGGCAAACAGCAGTGTTCACAAAACTGATTTACAAGCGGAGGAAGCTGAGAAACCAGCGGCTGATTCCCAATCAGGCTACAAATATTTTTTTGCATAAAGGTTAGCTGAAAACAGTAGATATTATATATAATAGTATTCCAACTTGCATTATTTTTTTTTGTTTTTCACTCTATTATGGCTTTTTTCATTATTGACTTGCAAAGTGTGTTTGTGACTTGTGATTGGTTTTCGTAAACATCATTAAAACTTTTGGTTATATAAGAAAAAAAAATTATTAAATATTAGTTGAAAGGTGAAGGTATAAAAACAGGAAAACGTCATGGATATAGTAGTATTCTTTGTAAAATGATCCGCTCATGACATGGTATGGTCTTTGATACTGAAGTAGTCCGGACCTATAGTCTTTTTTTGAGAGTTTGAGTATAGACCGACATACTCTTGAGAAGCAAGGGTATCGTTCCTTTGACTATATGCAACTGAGTTGCCACTTTTCTGCAGAGTGACATCTCCGTCACTGACATTTCTCATTAGCTTCAAAAAACCAGACCGCTGGAATGCTTTGCAGTCTTTTAAGTTTTTGTAAACAGAAGTGGCTGCATTTTGAAACTTTTGAGCTTCCATATCTGGAAACGTTAAATCAGTGCCATGTGTTTCGGTTTCATTTTGGTAGCTGGCATGAAGTGGCGTCTCCTGTTCCGGTAAAAAAGTTGCGCTTTGATCAACACCAATTTGAGATGTAGAAACACTTGTCGACACAGAGGATTCTTGCATGGCTTCCATTGCCTCTAGCTCTTGGTCAACCAAGGAATAATCTTGTGCTACTTCTGCTGTGTCGTTAGCCAGCTGCTCTTCCATCGTATTGTTTTGTGAGCTTACTAGGATAGAGTCCGCAGAGGCAAGACCTGCCGAAGCAAACGAAGGACGTGCCATCATGGTCATCGGTGGTGAGCTGAGTCTTTCCATGGGCGATGTAGCCCTCACATTCGTAGGCACGTTTCCAAGTTGCTGTTTTTCAAAAGCAGCATAGAACTGTTTGTACTGGTCACTAGCTTCAGTCGGATCAACCACAGACATGGATTGAAACTGGTCCAACCATTGCAAACTATTTCCTGGTTCTTGAAGTTTGTGTTGAGGAAATTGGTCACTGTGCTGTGGTTTAGACTGATTGGGGAAATGAGAGCTGCTCGAAAACAGTTGGTTCCCATTGTAAATGTCTTGTTGTTGGAAAGGTTGTTTGCTGTGGAAATTAGAGCCACCTTGAGGGCGTATCGAGCCAGCTCCTTGCTCAACTCTGTTGTTGAGTCTGGCTAAAGGATTGTTGTTATGGGAGCAAGAAACAAACATGTACGGGTATTGATCGGTGTGGTTGTTGTGAAGGTAGGAACGCTGTGGTCTTTTTCTGCTTCGTCTAGGTGTGATAGCTTAATCCTTGCAAAAAAACATCCTTGAGTAACCTCAACGCAGCTTATATATCAACTGAAGCTGCCTAAAATTTAATTTGATTACTCATAATTTTTCAAATTTTATTCACCTCATCATTTATAGTTACTATGGAGATTTTTTTGATCGTGCGGCTTTCGCCTGCGGCCGGATCAACCATTGTTGCTGTTTTTTTTTTTTGTCTGAATCGTTCCGGGGGAAAAAAAAAACCACCACATTTTTCCGCAGGAAAATACAACTTTCCAAGAAAAATCATGAAAGTTATCGCGTTTAAAAAGAAACGTTGTGGCAACTTGTGCCGGCAAAAAAGTCATATAATGCCGTGTGGATCACCAATGAATCACCAATGAATCATACTGAGGTGACTTTCATAAAAATTGGAAAAACTAGCTTATAAATTCATTTCGTGAAAACAAGTTAAATCATTCGAGTGACCTTCAGAGCTTGGGAGATTGAAAAAAAAAAAACAGAAAAAAAAGCTACTGCCACAGCAAGGTCTCGTTCAAACTCTTCTAGTACTTTTCTGTCTCAAAGTCTCAAATCTTCAAGTCTCATAAACATAAAACATAAAATTATTTAATAAAAAAAAAAAGATACATAATTTCTTTTCTCACAAACTACATGATGTATAAAAATTTAATATATTTCGTTATTGATCGAAAAACATACCGCTTATCATTTGAATAGTTGTTGAGAGTTTCGTGACAGGCATAAATGTACAGTTGAAAAATAAACTCAAGAAAGACCGTTTACCAACAGTGGTTTCTCCAAGTTTCGTCAATTTCTCTCTCTTACTTATTTTGTTTCATTATTTTTTAGTGTTAGCTTCTAACTCCCTTCTTAGCATCAATCTACCAGAAATGATATCACCAATTTTATTCATTTCTTCCCAGTGGATGTTTTCACCTTTTCTCAAAACCAAATCAGTTTCGTTTTCCCAAACTTCTTGAATAGGTTTGAAAGTTAGGTGAGAACCGGTGATGCAGATAACACAACAGCTGTTGTCTTCAGTATCAACGTTAAACACTTTTTCGCCACTGATTTTGTCGTAGTGGAATTTCAAAGAGTGAGCGTCTTCAGAGCTGATAGCAGAAACATTTTTAACTGCTTTTGTGTTCTTTTTGTTAAATTCTTCAATAAATTTGATACACTTGACGGCAAATCTGGAAGCAAAAATTCTGTCTTTGGATGATGGAACACCACCTTGTTGGACGTGACCTGGAATAGCAGTTCTGACACCAAATTTACCCTTTGAGGATTCTTCGATGATGTTTGCAACCAATTGGGTGGTGTACACGTCGGAAGCGACTTCATTTCTGATAACGATTTTACCGGATTTCGTTTCCCCGTTGTCATGTTTAAAGTTTTCTTTCAACAAGGCAATGTCTTCTTGAATATCGGTCAAATCGATTTTCTTTTCTGGAGTGTAGACAGAAACGGCACCGGAAACCAACCCAGAGAAAGAAGCAATGTAACCAGAGTGGCCACCTTGGACTTCAACAACGAATACTCTTCTTCTTGTGGCAGAAGCAGATTGTTTGATGGAATCGGTGTAGTTGACCAAAGTGTTCAAACATGTGTCAGTACCCAAAGAGTATTCTGTACCTGGAACGTTGTTGGAGATGGTGGATGGAATCAACAAAATTGGGATGTTGAAGATTGGGTATTGTTTTCTAGCATCGTATAATTCTTTCAAAGCGGTGAAACCTTCGAACCCACCAATGATGATACACCCATCAAATTTGTTTTTTTGGAACTGGTAAGCAACAGAACCCAAGTCTTCAGATGGCAAAACCCTGTTGGTACCGATTTCGGAACCACCCAAGTTGTGCCAGTTTTCGACATCTAGCCATTTCATTTCTTTGACTTCTCCGTCGTTGATCAACCCGCTGAACCCGTTGGAAATACCGTATGGTTTGTGGCCTCTTGTCAAACAGTACAAGACAGCAGATCTGGTAGAAGCGTTCAAAGCAGCAGTTGGGGCCCCAACGTGAACAATGGCGATGTTCAATCTTTCACCTTCTGGGGCCAATTGGGACCCGTCATCTTGGACAGTGGTTGCAATGAAATTGTCGTAAGAGTCGATAAATTCAGAATCTCTTAATGCGATTGCCTTATCAAAATGTTTGTTTTCGATGTTTTCAGCAACACTTTTGGTCAATTTGACGGATTCGACCAATGGCATTCTAATGATTTTGTTTTCGTTGATTCCGATCAATGGAGAAGGGGTGGATGGGGTGTTTTCCAAAACGGCTTTGACAGCGTCCACACCTTGCAAAGTGGCCAACCATCTGTCGTGGGCAACAGCGGTACCACCTCTTTGGACGTGACCCAAAATGGTCACTCTTGTGTCTAAACCGATTTCAACAAGAACTTTTTTCACGTCTTCACTGGTGATTGGGTTCAATTCGTCGTCGATGGCCCCCTCAGCAACAATAACCGTATTGTTTCTTCTTCCCTTTTCTCTGTGTCTTTGGCAAACTTCTTTTAATTCTGCTTGCCATTGGTCTTTCTTTGGAGGTCTTTCTGGAATGAAAATGTAGTCGGCCCCCGTGGCGATCCCTGCCATCAAAGCCAACCACCCACAATGTCTTCCCATGACTTCAACAACAAAGGCTCTACTATGGGATTTGGCAGTGGCGTCAATGTAGTCAACCATTTCCACAATTCTTTCCAAAGCAGAGTAGGCCCCAATGGTGGAATCGGTCCCACTCATATCGTTATCAATGGATCCAACCAACCCAACAATGGTCAAGTTTTTGTATGGTTCGACTTGTTCAGGAGTAAACGATTGGTCTTGTTCAACCAATTCTTTAACCAAAGATGGCCATTCGTGTCTAAACAAATCGGCCCCGGTCAAAGACCCATCCCCACCACAAACAACCAAAGCGTTGATCCCTCTTTCAATCAGGTTTTTGGCAGCTTGTTTTCTTCCCCATCTTTCTTTGAATTCCATACATCTAGCAGTCCCGATCAAAGTACCACCTTCACTTAGAAACCCTCTGACGTCTTTCCAAGAAATTGGTTTCAATAGATCTCCACCTTCCAACAAACCTTTGTACCCTTCGTACACAGCGTACATATCACATCCGTAGTAAATACCTGTTCTGACAACAGCACGGACTGCAGCGTTCATCCCTGGAGAATCCCCACCAGAGGTCATGACTGCGATTTTTTGTTTGACTTGGCCATTTGATGCAATGTTTGAGTTTGCACCAGCCAAGTTCAACAATGAAGCTGTGGAGGAAGAGCTTGCAAAATCTGGGTTAGGTTCCGGATTGGAAATAGCTGCATTGATGGTGTAGACGTTGTTTAAAGGATCTTTGAATTCTTTTTGAGAAACCAAATCTTCGTTCAAACTGAACAACTTGGTGGTGGTGTTTTTGGTTGGTTTGTAAGTTGCTGCACCAGATGAAGTGGTCAATTGAATGATGAAAAAAGTTTCTGCAGATTTGTCATTGATTGGGATTTCAATAATTTCGTTTTGAAACAGGTCAAAAGTGGTGAACCAGTATTGTTTGGTAAGTTCTTTTGAGTTGATCGAAACAGATTTGATGGCTTCAAAAGAAGACAAAGAGTGGTAAAATTCGACTAATTGTTTGTATTCTTCTTCACTAGAAGTAGAAATGACGATTTGGCTCGACATTGTACTTTTTTTGTGTTTTTTTTTTATATTTTTTTTTGTTAAATATATGGTATAGGGTTGTAAACGCAAAGTACCTTGGTTATTAGACTTACTTTGAGTAAGAAAGATATACCATTAGAAGTGTCATTGGACAAGGGGCTTACAATGAGATAAGCTAAATGCAGAGCATCACAAGTCATAGCATCGACCCAAGATGATCAACATACATTCAACTGTTGAGAGTGACTTCTATCCCCTTGAGATACATATATATATATATATATATATACGTATATATATTTATCAACCAAACATCTATCCTAAACAGAGATCTCATGTATACGATATAGACCTCACTGCAATATTTATTGAGAAAGAGAAAGAGAGACAGAGTTAGAGAGAGAGATTATAATTGAAATAGTACATATGACATGATATACCTGTTACACGCACACACGATCACGATACATCTTGTCTTTCGAGACTGGACAAAAAGATCACTCAAACATATTCTTTGGCCAAAATGGTTGATTACTTTTTGTCTCTTTTTGTTTGAGTGATTTTTTTGTGGGCTTTCTTTGACAAAATTGTCATTTCTACGGCTTCTTGTATTATAAATTTTTGAATAAACATCAACGATGCAAACCTTTCTGAGTTAAAAAAAAAACAACCGCAAGTTCCACTAAAAAAAAAAAAAAAATGAGAAAAGAGAGGAAAAAAATGAAAAAACCTTGCCGCCCTCAAAAGCGTAGGATCAAAAAACTTCATGGTACGATCAAAGCCAGCAATAGGTGAACGAGCATTAGCTGCATGTATTATCGAGTGACTTTTGTTGTATATCCTGCGCTAATTTTGCATATAAAAATTGCACATTCTAGAAGAGTTAACCAATGCAAGACCACGGCAGACCACAGAGCCAGCTGGGTAACGTACAAAAAAAACAAAAACATACGTGATCATGTGATATGCTTGAAACCTTGTGTCATGTGCCTATGTACTCAACTTACGTCATGTGATATTTTACAACTTTTTCAGTCATGTGAATAAGTCAAGTCTATTACCACTGGCCCAACCTTGACCAACCTTGACCAATTTCTTAAAGTAACGAGCCCAAGAAGGATTGAAATTATGCTGTGAATAGGTTCATAATATTAATACAAAAAATTATCAGCGTAGAAAGTGTACACGATATATACTTTGAATAGAACGATGGGTATAATATGGGGTTGGAAGTATTTTCCAGCTGTTATGAGCAGTTGGCAGCAATTGCGTTTGCTCAACGCATGTATGAAGGAAAAAAATCTAGTATGCTCTCCTTCATGAGTGTAGTTAGCAATTGACCGTGACTTGACTTAACGTAAAGTTTGTGTCGGCCACACAAGCTTGCAATCAATTCGCTCAAAAGTCAATCAAGCTGGGATGTTCGTTCATATTGGTATTGGTGTATGGTTGGGTGTATTGCTGTTGTTGTTGTTGTTGTAGCTGAGGGTGTGTGTATTGTTGTTGCAATTGCGGTTGCGTGTATTGCTGTTGCAATTGCGGTTGCGTGTATTGTTGTTGCAGTTGCGGTTGCGTGTATTGTTGTTGCAGTTGCGGTTGCGTGTATTGTTGTTGCAGTTGCGGTTGCTGAGACTGTTGAAAAGACTGTGTTTGCTGAGCTGGTTGGTTGAGCCCTGTGGTATTAGTAAACACCGGCAACTGAGCAGCAGGTGTATTACCTATGGAAAATGGGTTGCTCTGTGTTTGGTGTTGTTGCGTAGCACCTTCTGTTCCATAATTTTGCAACGAAAACGGATTGGTGTCCTGTCTTTTGATGTTTTGTTCTTGCACGTTGGCCATACTGAATGGATTATTCGATCCCGTTGTTTGTGCTCTGACATTCTGTTTCGGTGCCTGGAATTCCTGAGATTGTTGTGGTTGTTGCATTTGCAAATTGGAGAAAGTATGTGCTTGTTGCAATAAACCTAGTCCATTAGACGATGCCATGTTGTTAATGGTACCATTGAATCCTGTTTGAGTGTTCATCAAACCATTTTCTTGGATCTGTGGCATTGTTGGTTGGTGCTGCATGTGGTGCTGTGTGAATTGTGGATGTAACTGTTGTTGTTGTTGTTGTTGTTGTTGTTGTTGTTGTTGAAACTGTCCAGTCATAGCAGGTTGTTGAACCTGACCATTCATAGCAGGTTGTTGAAACTGTCCAGTCATAGCAGGTTGTTGAAACTGTCCAGTCATAGTTTGTTGCTGCCCAGTGGCAAATTGCTGTCCAGTAGATTGTTGAATGTCCATCAAAAACGGATTGTTCGTGTGCTGTGGTTGAACAGGAGAAGTCAATGCACTTGCACCGTTATTACTCATCATTGAAGGAGATTGGTTCATTTGAGGCGTTTGAGGAATCAAAGTTGAAGTTTGTTTCAATTGTTGTTCCAAAACCTCTTTCTGTCTCCTTATTCTTTCCAACTGTTCTCTAGGAGACAACCCATTCTTGTTGTTGTTGTTGTTGTTGTTGTTGGGTGGAACATTGGAATTCAATGCAGCAGTAGAAGTAGAAGTAGTAGTAGTATTAGTATTAGTATTAGTAGTATTTCCCGCATTCCCATTCTTGCTTGTCAACTCTTCAGATTGCAAATGGTCTTCCAAAGAATTGACCAATTTCGTGGTTATATGCTTAATGATTGGAATTTTCAAACCACAAGATTTCCCCATTTTCAAATATTTCACCACTTCATCTGTCAAGTTGACGAATCTTTTGTACAATTTCAAAGTTTTTCTTGCTAGTTCATGATTCAATTCAAAAAACCCTTCCAAAATTGTAATGATACTTTCGTTCAAAGCTTGATACAAAATTAACAAATCTTTGATCAGTAATTTGAAACATGTCATCAACAAATCGTTATTTGAAAGATCAAATTGCGAATACTTGTTTTTCAACAATTGCACAATGATTCTTTCCAAACTGGAAATGATTATTAGCAACTTTTCTGCATTTTGCTCCGTTTTACCAAAATTGTTATTATTGTAAGTTTGAAAATATTTGATTACAAAAGTTTCTCCCTCTCTTATAAAATCTTTGCCCATCAAATTCGGCTTGTATTCTTCACAACGAACCTTCAAATACTCGTTGTAGTTTTCCAATGCCACAGAGTCCATGTGGCTTGCTTTGACTCTTAAATTTTCAAACACTTCCAAATGCTTGTTCAAATACTTGACCGTGATGGTTTTTTCTCCCTCGTTCAACATCAAATGCAAAGTGATCAACGATTTGTAAGAGATGGTGAAGGCCATGTCGTGCAACCTTCTGTCCAAACACGAAACAATTTCGTGAAAGTTGTCTGGGTTCGTGGTTCCCAGCAAGATCGGTTCAATGTATTTGGGTTTCGGAGGTGCCATTTTAATCTTGGTGGCCCCCTTCACCAACTTCTCATAGGTTGTCATTGTTCAGTGTTTTTTGTATAAAGGTGTTTTTGGTGTTTTTACTCTTTTTTCCTAAATGGTTTATGTTAAATCAAGGTATCAATCGGTAATATCAATTGATCTACAAAATTTAGATAACACAAGAAATTTCACAAAGCCATGAATCTCTATACATTATAATGTTGCATTTGTTTTTTTATATGTATGTTTTTTTTTGTTTTTTGTTTTTTTTTTTTTCCCTCAAAGCATTTGTTATTTTGACAAAGTTTAGCTGAAAAATGTAGTAATTGATTAGACAATCCGGGTGACCTTTTTGTGACTGTGTTGTGGTTGTTTGCCTCCAAAGACGCTCCGGTTTGTCATCACGTGCTTTTACTTTGGATATTTCTTTTAATCATGACACAATCAATAAAACAAAATAAGCAACCAGCCAACAGGTTTAAATAATGCCTAAAAAACGTACAATGTTGTTTGGTTATTTTTTTGGAGGTACAAGGTACTTTTGGTGAGAGTATCACATAAGTAATTTACTCTTTTACATATATATATATATATATATATATATATAAAGCACCCTTTGGAAAAACAGCTACACACGTTTCATTGCTACTTTGCGTATTTTCCGTTGTAGCAGCAGCAAGTAGTGTGACTCAGTCTATAAAAACCAAGTTTAGCTTGGGTTTCACATTTGAGAAAATACACTTCCGCTTACCCTGCAAGTTGCAAGTGTTTTAGTTTCTCATCTCTGTGTTTGTATATCTAATGTTGCCTTCTAGCCGCCAAGGTGTCCGAACCTGAAGAGAAATGTTTTTTTTTGCATTTTTTATCATATTTGGTGTTTATGGAGAGAGGAAAACAAAATAGAAATAAAAGTAAAAATAAAGGTTATTTATTGTAATTATTACTCACAAGGATTCCTGTTTAGTTCTTGACTCATACAAACAATTCAAACATTTTCTTTCACATCCATGGTCATAACATATTATACCACATGTCCCACATGTCACATTCCCACACACAACACAACACACCGCATACTCCTTTTCCTTTTCTTCCTCCACTACTACCACATCTCTATAGCAGTAATAGCACTTGCCTACATGTTTACTCTGGTGACCATTATTTTGAGTACTACTTCTAGTACTTCTAGTAGTACTTCTAGTATCTTTAGTACTATTGTCAGTACAACCAGCACTACTTCTATTATCAAGAGTCCTATTGTTTATATCACCCATTTCATTTGTCCTCATCCTACTATTATTCATCAGCATATTCATTATTCCATCGTGCCTACTCCCAGATTGTTTATTACTGTACGTGTTAATTTTCTTATTGTTTATATGATTCGCGGTATTCCCATTACTAGTATTATCCCCACTAGCATGATTACCATTACTATTCACAACTTTACTTCCATCTAATTCCTCTTCATCATGTGATCTCTTCATTGTCTTTCTACGGTTAATCTAATCAATATGTTCTATTACCTTTAATAGTTCTATGTATTATTGGTTCTATGTATTATTGGTTCTATGTATTATTAGTTCTATATATTATTAGTTCTATAAATTATTGGTTCTAATAACTTCGATAATATAAGCGGTGTTAATAGTGTTATAAACTACCTTGTTATTGGTATGCATATATATGCAATATGGGGCATACCAAGATGAATATACTAAACCGAGTATATAAAAATATATAAATAAAGTGGGGTAGTTACCTTAGTGGAGTAATTATTCCTAAAACAAAAGGGGAAGGTGGAGAGGGAAAGTCAATATCTTAAAAAAGTTATAAAACTCTTGAACTACGTCATTTAAAAAAAGTAAATGGGAAACTTGAAGAACTGTACCCTTTACTCAACATCTATAATTAGCATTATCTACTTTAAAAAAAACTGATTCATCATAACAATTATGCATACAAAAAAATTGAACCGATAATCGGTCAATGCACTAATGACCCTTGTGGACTACCGCCAAGTCTTAAATGAGTAAGTGTATATATATATATATATATATATATATATATATATGTAATATTCATGTAGTAGTGTTACCCTGTTCAAGCTATGACGCCATAACTCTATTCTACAGATTAACCCTCATTCTAACCTTTCTTACACCCAGACATCATGCATACTGGTTTAGTACATATCTGTTCCGTCGGCACAAATGATCTAAACCACCCACTTTCCCAACGTTTGCTTACATTATAGTTCAAACATATCGATTCAAATAGTGCTTCCTAAACGAAATTTCTAAATAAACGAAAAAATTAAGAATTTCTTTTCCCTTGTTGATATTCTTCTTGTACAGTCGGCATAAGAATCGGATATACGAGAGAAAAAAAATAGAAAATAGAAACCAAGCAGTCATACAAACTCAAGGACCACCGGAATTATTCGTCATACTTTTTCCTATTCCTTTCAGATACTTTAGCACAGCACATTCCGATTCAAGGATATAATCGGCTTTTTTCTTGTTGTTTTTTTCTTTGTGCGGTATTATACAGAACAAAGCTGAAAAATGATGACTCGTTTTCTTTTTTTTTTACATTCTTTGTGTTGTTCTGCGGTATTATTGAGTATTTTTGGGTGAATGGTGTATATTGGGGTAAGGAGAAAAAAGAAAAGGTTTTTTTTGTTGGGTTTCTGGTGTATGGGTTAGTAGTTTTTGTTGCTTACTTTTTTATTAAAATTTTTTTTTCACTAATACCTTGACGCAGACATATACTAAGTCATCAAAAAATGGACAAAAGATTTACAAAGATTGGCCCTTTATTCTTGTTCTGTATGCAGTACTTACTAGAATACCCACTAAAGTACCCACTTCCTTACCCACTTCCTTACCCACTT
>ERZ794936.605-NODE-605-length-15718-cov-34.016855_pt1 | contig 15718 bp, 8 predicted proteins | sample MGYA00511083_ERZ794936 | MGnify/ENA primary metagenome ERZ794936 (study PRJEB30137, sample SAMN04331409) | food metagenome | isolation source: Y2 must sample point D1 replicate A | place: Australia: South Australia | collected 2014 ... | reverse complement strand
GTTAGTTAGTCAAATAGTTAGTTAGTCAAATAGTTAGTTAGTCAAATAGTTAGTTAGTCAAATAGTTAGTCACATAGTTAATTAGTCAAGTATCATATGATCTAATAAGGTACATTACTCCTTGATTTCAAGGAGATTTTAATGTCAATTGGTTTAGTATATATATATATACATATACATATATATGTATGGGTAATTGATCATCATTAGTAGCAAATTAGTGAAAAGTTTATATACATAGAAGATTTAAGCTGTAGAAAAGTTAAAAATATTATTATATTACTCTACATTAACAAAGACCTCCACACACACAACCAAAAGAGAGTAGAAAAGAAATAACTATACCAATATTTATACAATCAAGAGTTGAAGAACATAAAAATAAAAAAATAAAAAAATAAAAAAATAAAAAAAATTATGAGCGAAAATAAACACCCAGGTAACGTTATTGTTGTAAGTAATAGATTGCCTGTAACAATTTCAAAAAACCCAGAAAGTGGGGAATATGAATATAAAATGTCTAGTGGTGGATTAGTTACTGCTTTACAAGGTTTAGCAAAACATACTACATTTCAATGGTATGGATGGCCAGGTTTGACATTACCAGAAGAAGATAAACCTGTTGTTTGTAAAGATTTAAAAGAAAAATTCAATGCTGTTCCTATTTTTTTGAGTGATGAAGTGGCTGATTTACATTATAATGGTTTTAGTAATTCTATTTTATGGCCATTGTTTCATTATCATCCTGGTGAAATCAATTTTGATGAAAATGCATGGTTAGCTTATAATGAAGCAAATTTGAAATTTATGGATTCAATTATTGAAAATTTACAAGAAAATGATTTGATTTGGGTTCATGATTATCATTTAATGCTTTTACCACAATTGATTAGAAATAGATTAAAAAAAACAAAACCAGAATTAGTCTCAAAAATTAAATTAGGTTTTTTTTTACATACTCCATTTCCATCAAGTGAAATTTATCGTATTTTACCAGTTAGACAAGAAATTTTAAAAGGTGTTTTAAGTTGTGATTTAATTGGATTTCATACTTATGATTATGCAAGACATTTTTTATCAAGCGTACAAAAAGTTCTTAATATCAATACATTACCAAATGGATTGGAATATGATGGAAGATTTGTTAATGTTGGAGCATTTCCAATTGGAATTGATGTAGACTCCTTTACTGAAGGTTTAAAACAAGATGATGTACAAAAAAGAATTACTGAATTACAAAATACTTTTAAAAATTGTAAAATCATTGTTGGTGTAGATAGATTGGATTATATTAAAGGGGTCCCACAAAAATTACATGCTATGGAAGTTTTCTTACAACAACATCCAGAATGGATTGGTAAAGTTGTTTTGGTTCAATTGGCTGTTCCAAGTAGAGGAGATGTAGAAGAATATCAATTTTTAAGAAGTGTGGTTAATGAATTGGTTGGAAGAATTAATGGGGCCTTTGGAACCATTGAATTTGTTCCAATTCATTTCATGCACAAATCCATCAATTTCCAAGAATTGATTTCATTGTATGCAGTAAGTGATGTTTGTTTGGTTAGTAGTACAAGAGATGGTATGAATTTAGTTTCATATGAATACATTGCTTGTCAAGAAAAAAAGAAGGGATCTTTGATTTTAAGTGAATTTACCGGAGCAGCACAATCTTTGAATGGAAGTTTGATTGTTAATCCATGGAACACTGACGAATTGGCCGAATCAATTAATGAAGCATTGACATTACCAGAAGAAAAAAAAGAGGCCAATTGGGAAAAATTGTACAAGTACATTTCAAAATATACAAGTGAATATTGGGGAGAAAACTTTGTTAAAGAATTGAATAATTTGGAAAACACCATTCAGGATTGAGAAATATGACGAATGATGGCAGATTGAGACATATTTTGCTGGTATTGTGATCATCCAAATTCCTCGAACTAAACAAATGCAAAAGCATTTGAAAAGGAAGAGTTGAACAAAATTTCAATAGAAATACGTCTTTGCACCTATATAAATAAGTAGATCGAATAACACAACGTGTAACGAAATAACGAGTAATGTTTGAATGGTTGAAAAAAATTTGCATGATAAAAAAAAAAAGCTTGAAAGTGTGGTGTATGTGAGAAGGAAGTGACAAGAGTGCGTTAACGTGTATTTGGAAAGATTTTTTCCATATCTAAAGTTAACACTGAGCGTACATTACATTTTACCATTCATGTGCGCTGCTTTGGTGAGAGAGCTTTGATAGTATTTTGTGAGGAGGCAGAGGTTAATAAATTTTTAATGCACATACAAATAGATAATAGAAACAGAATTTTGGCAAGAGCAGCAATATGGCACTGAGTCTGGAAAGTAGCTGTAGCGCTTTTACTGTTGCAGAATATCTTCAGGAACAGATATGTCTTGCAAGTCTGGGGCTCAACAGAAATATTGAGAAAGAAACAGCATCTACAAGAGCATATATACAACGTGCCATTATCAGCAATAAGAACCTTGTTCTGGAAAAAGAAAAAAATACAACTTTTAAGTGAAACCCCCCCCCCCCCCCCCCCCCCAACTAATTGTCAATCTTGTGCCCACTCTCTAGCTCCATGCTGCTGTACAGCATTCCAATAAAGCGAAACTCGCTGTCGTAAACAAACGTTTCTTATGTTCCACACCTGCTAGTTCCCTTTGATTTTTAAGCAATGAAGTATGGTTTCATAGGTGTATAGTAATACATTTTTACTCTTATACCGTGTGAAATCTTACAAAGCAAGTGTTCAGTTTCTAAACTCATTTTTTCCAACCCTCTGTCGTGCCAAGTTTTAGCAACTCTCCCAAAAAGATTTTGAAAAACGCGCATTTGAAAAAAATTAAAAAAAAAGGTTGACTCCGCAGTTTGGCAAACGAGGGTTGTGCATGAACCTGAATTACTAAACTTGGGGAAACAAACAAGGCTAACAACACAAAAATTTTACCTCTTTTTTTTCAAGCCCAGGGTTTCCAGATTTGCAAAAACATAAATAGTGCAACACAAGTGCAACAAAAGTGCAACACGAGTGCAACAAGAGTGCAACTTTCCATCCACACGAAAACCAGCCCCAAAGAATGGGTCAAATCGCCTCACACCCACTCACAGACAAAATCATCTACTATGAGCCCTACGAACTGAAAAACCAAGCAGTATCTACTAGGCAGTTACCAACACAGTTTTTCAATTGCTTGGGAACAATGCAGGGGTACCGCTTGACGCAGGAAGATTCTCATCTTATTTGCAACGGGAAATTCAGCAACTCTGCAAACGCAAACTCTGTCATATCAAAGATTACTAAAAGTGACGAGAGCAACAATGCACAAAAAATGAACAAAAACAATGATATTTTCCACAAAAACGAAATTCAGGTAAAATTCAGAAACCCATTGAACAATGACAAGTACGAAGTAATGTGGTTGTCCCTTTTTGGTGTGTTCGATGGTCACGGTGGAGACAAGATATCAAAGGCTTTAAGCTACAAATTGAACGACTCGATATGGAAAACTCTGGAACACCACACATATACGAAACACAGCTTCCGCACAGTTCAGGGGCTTTTGTCACAGCTTTTCAAGGACTCGTTCATCAAGCTGGACAAAGAATTCTTCAAAACGTACAAGTACTCGACCCAGTGTGGGTCCACCGCAGTAGTGTGCATCATTGTCAACGGAAAAACAATCTACTGCTGCAATTCGGGAGACAGCAGAGCGCTTTTGTCTTTGAAACCTACGCGCGCCAGCAAACTACATTCAGCTCACTCAAACAGCACGGCAAACGAGAAACACCATCATTCAAGCGTCGCCACAAACCTGTGCTGTGTGAAAAATCTGAGCTTTGATCACAAACCCTTGCATATTGGAGAGCTAATGAGAATTAATGACAACGGCGGAACAGTGTCGTTGGGGAGAGTCAATGGTGTTTTAGCTTTGAGCAGGGCGTTTGGTGATTTCCAATTCAAAAGACACACATACAACCACCACAAGCACAAACACGGAATACCACAAGAAGAGCAGGTGACATGCGAACCGGATGTGCTTATACACGATATAAATTACGAAAAAGATGAATTCTTAGTGCTGGCTTGCGACGGGATATGGGACGTCTACAGCAACAAAAGACTCACACAGTTTATTAGATACCATCTTTGTCTTGGCCTGAAGTTGGATGCAATTGTGAAAAAAGTATTAGACCACGGTATAGAGTGCGCGGACCCAGAAACCGGATGCGGGTTTGACAATTACTCGATCATCATTGTAGCTTTGAACAAAGAAAATGAAAGTGTCGAGGAGTGGTACGAAAGAATGAAAATGAGACTGTTGAGAGAAAGAAGGATATCATAAAAATATAAAAAATACACTTTATATACTAATTTGACACGTATTTTACTTTTCGTAAATAAACACTTTGCCAATGGTCTGCAAAACAAAAACAAAAAGCATATCACGTGCTTGTACCTTTTCATACACGACACAATCAAAAACAACACAAGGCTATCCGTTCATTTTGGAATGAGGAGAACGACTGGGTTTCTTGTAACCTCCTCCTGGTACCAAGTGGCCAGCAACGAAATTCTCTATCGTATGCACAAGAAACAAGCCTACAAATAACCAATGACAGACCATGACTATGACTCCAGATCACCAACACCTGTGCCGTTGGCGCAGAATCGGAACTCTTTGATTGCCACGGAGTACGTTTTAAAAGACTTACCTTATATGCAGAGCGTAGAGTTCCCGCTAAAATGCAAACCAGGAAAAGATGTGCCAGAGAGTATAGCAAACATGATCAACATGTGCGGCGGTATCAATAACATAAAAGAAACATTTCAGGCAATAGCATTGTCTGAGGCAGAAAACAGCATCAACGAGAACGGTGAAGAAACCCTTAGTAACGGCCAAACAGCCGCTAAGGAAAATGCCCCTAAGCCTTTGGAGCTTTATTTGAACAAAAACACGGCTGAAAACTGTGACGGTCTTTTATTCAACGACCACCCGTTACTCGGGAAACCAACAAGAGATCAAAGACTTATTCTTAAGATCAAAATCAAAAGAAAAAAAACAGACAGAATAATGCACAAAAGCAAGAAAATGGTAGACAAGTTTCAAGATTGTGTGAGCTACACTGCAACACCCGTTGCTATTGTCGACACAACTATAAAGTTTAGAGCTCTCAGTGACTTTCAGGTTCTTTTGGACAACAACAGAAGTGCGAAGGAGTACGACCAGTGTTTCAACAAGTTGAAATGGGAGAACATGAAATCATTTGTCAACTCCATTGAAGAAAACGACACTAAGCCTTTTTATCCGTTGTTCGAGGTTTCGCAAAATAAAGCGGCCATTTTTGAGTTGCTTCCGCCCCCACGATTCAGTATGGTTGATATCCCATATGTGTATAAGTTCAAAAGAAATCCCTATCACGACGTGGAAAGCAACACCGTTAGAAAAAACTACGTCAAAGCACACCAAATACAAGTTACTAACTTGGACACGATTCCAGATAAACCGCCTCAAGTACTTTTAGACAACTTGAAGGTGGCGAAAGAAACAGGGATTTACCCAGGAACAAGTAAAGAAGACGCTGTTTTTTTGAAGGAGTTGGAGTCTAGAATAGATGATTTGAAACGGTTGTTTGAAAAACAACCAATTTGGATTAAAAAACACATTGATGGTATTTTGAGTCATTTGGACACAACCTGGCTTCAGATGGTTAGATTTGCACTTCCTTTTGTTTCATACCGGATCATGAAGGGGCCTTGGAGAAACACGTACTGTAAGTATGGTGTTGACCCTATAAGTGATCCAAAGTTTGCTAAATACCAGACCGAAAATTTTAGAATTGAAAAAAGTTATTACACCGTTAAAGTTGAGGAATGCCCCAACAAATTTGTGTCTGATACTCCGAACGAAATAGACAGCAGGTTTTTTTTCACTGGAAAACAAATTCCGTGGTATAGCACGTATCAGATGTTTCAGTTAGAGGGCGAACCAAATATCAAAGAAATTATGGACCAAGTGGTGTACCTGGACAAACCAAATGACGCAACAGGTTGGTTTCCAGAATTGGATTTGTGGAAAATAAGGAAAATTGTCAAGTACGAGCTAGGGTGTTTGATAAAAGGGAATCAAGATTTTTCTTCAACAAAACTGAAAATCATTAAAGAAATGCCATTTCTAAAGGGATTCAACCCAAACTCGACGTATCCAAAGAAGGAAAAGAATTTCCCTTATGTGAAAAACAAGCTTTTAGAGTCGTCCAACGAAGAGCTTGGTGCCGCTCAGCAAAGCGGAAAATCCAATGGAAACAATGACGAAGACGACGAAGAGGAAGATGATGACAATGGAGTTGATGCTGGCAACGAAGACCTGCATGACGTGGCTATTGATGAAGAACTAGATGACGATGAAAATGAAGATGAATTTATGAATGACAAATTTGACCTGACGTCAGCGAGCTTCAAGGAAATTGTGCAGAGAATAATGGTGAAAGATCCAGAACTTGGGAAGTATATGGACAGTAATATTGAGGGGTTAGTGAAAGCAGACAAGCTCTGACCAATGTGATCTTGAGTCAGTTTTCATCAATTCGTATATAACATTTAATCAAGAAATTCACAACAGCACGTGATAGCATTATGCGATTGTAATTCTTGCACGTTAAACTTTCGCGTTCTGATATCCCAACTAGCATTGATGGAGACACGAGATATAGACCTTCAGCAAAACACCAAGTGTGAGCAACCAACCTGAAAAAAAATGACACTTATATACTTTGATGTGGCCAGCATCCCCACATTGATTGACAACAACGACATATTTGCTTTTGCCATCCAAAAGGATGCTGTTGAGAGGGAATATGAAAAACTGAACCCCGTGGGATCAGTGATGAGAAAGGGTGAGATTGCACACTTTGATCCAAACGCCAACAAAATAAGGGTGTTTCTACAGTTTGTAAGAGTTGTGGATGAGTACGATGACCTTTACGAGAATAGCGAGTACGACGGGATAATATTGGAGTTTAAAAACTACGATGGCTTCCGAACCCAAACTTTGGAGCCGAACAGAAACGAAAATGCTATTCGGAAGAGAGCCTACTTTTTCATGAACAGATATCTGTACAAAAAATATTTTATCAGCCCCAAGTTCAGCAAAATAGTCCAGCCAGGCCAGCTATTAGACGTGTGGTGCATCCCCCAGTACGTGAAGAGGCAGTCGGACCTGGGGGACAGTCTTCTTTACAGCATATCCCTCATTTCCATCATTGAAAACCCGGATGATTTGAAATGTCTCATGGAGTTGTGTAAGCATTAGAGGAAAACAGAGCCTTATACTCTTTATTTTTGCCTGTCTTTATTTTGAATAGTAACCTTGAGTAAAATTTTAGATCAGATACTGATTTCGGCACGTGACCTTGAAGAGCTTTGTAAAGTCATGTGAGGAAATGAAATGAAATGTTGTCGATACTCAAACGCTGTGAAAATGGTTATTTCCATATTGAAGAGGAACACAAACCTGTAAACAGCACAGAAAGTCTTTTGAAGGTCAACGACTACCAGAAACCAAACATAAGTCTAGCCCACTTTCACCAATACAAGATTGCACAGGTGCACCATGAACAATCAAGAAAACTTTCACTTCAATCTTCTTCGAGTTTCAATGATTCAATTGTTGAGCGGTGTGGGCTTTGAAAGAGCCAACAAGCAAACGTTGAACACCGTTACTGATTTGTACATCAAGTTTTTTTCTTTGTTGGTGAAGGAAGTTGAAAAAATGGTGAGCATACGAGACCAGCAACTTAGCGACGACCACAACTATTCTCATAACGGAAGCCTGCTGACGTTACAAGATCTCTCCCAGGCACTAATTAATTTGAAAATAGTCAAGCCCTACGACACTTTAGATGTCTACGGGGAAAATCCATACATTGCCGATGATGCTGGCATGAAAAAGTTCAAAGAGTGGTGCGGTGAGAGCACCGTTTTGCACGAGAGCAGGCTGATATCAAGACCAGATGCCACCCAGTTTATGGAAGAGGCAGTAAAGAGTATAGAGGCTGTTACAAGAACTGATGCACTAAACGTTAAGCAAGACTCGGGAAGTTTAGGCTTATTGAAGGAACTACAGGATGACTCTGCTGTGCCTGATGATTGGATCAAAGTAATTCTAAAGAAACAACAGCTTTTACTTTGGAAAGAAACCCGCCTTAGCGCATTAACAAACGACCAATCCACTCCAAGCTCTTCCCACGAGCAGCGCTTACCCACTTTGCCTGATAGCTGTATTACTGTGCCGTCTATATCGAAGCAAGATTATGTTTCCTCAAAGAGCAACGAAGCTTTTCCGTCTACAAATGAGAACCTTTCTACAGAGCTATTGCCAATTTCGCACATTCAGAACAGACTTGATACTATAGAACTATCATTCGAAAATGAAGAGCTTTACGAAAAAATGAGAAAGCAACACGAAACTAACCTTGCAGACGAGAAGCAAAGAATGAAAGATCTTGATGATGAGAAAAACGAAGCAGCAGAGTCTAACAAAAAGTCTAATACTACGCAAACGGATCCTTCGAATGCCGACGGAACGTACGGCAACGCCAATGAAACAAAAAATGTAAGTGCTTCGCAGGAACTGCTCCCTTATAACGGCGCGGCTCAACCAGATATGCTGCTGGGTTTGGATCAACATCCAATAGAGTTTGAAGACTTTGGCGACATGGATGGGGCCTTTCAAAGAAGAGATTCCTTCACAGATCACTACGACTACGACAGCAATTTCTAATGAACAATTTTAATTTACATTTTTCTTTTGCATAAACATTTACTTAATATACATGTAAGGTATCCTAAACTACAACTTTCTTCTAGCTTTGAACTTGTTTTGTGGCTTTTTACCAACTCTACCACCTCTTCTAGCAAAGTCATTGGATTTTTTTGCAAAAGGTTCTGGTTTTTTACCGGACCCTTCGTCATCACTGAAATCGTCCGCTTCATTGTTCTTGGTTTTCTTGAATTTTAGTCTGTTCTTTTGGCCTCTGATTGGACCTTGTTTGACCGCTTCCAAATAAGCGTTGACGCCTGAAGTCAAACTGCTCAATGGATCGTCTTCATCTTTGTTAGTTTGACCGTCATTCAAGATCAATTTGCCGTCTGCATCCTTTTGATAATAGTCTTCTTTTTTCGAAGCTCTCTTAGAGTCATACTTCTTCGGTCTTGAAGAAGAGATATGCGACAAAGTTTTGGCGTCTAGCAAATCTAATGGATTTTCTTTGTTTTCCATAATGTACTGTTGACTTTTCTTGTTTTTCTTTTTATTACCTTCTTCATCAAACTCTTGGAATTCTCCATCATCGTCAGAATCAGAATCAGAGTACATTACATCGTCAAAGGCTGACATGAATCTCGAGCCTTTGGTAGAAACTGGCGCTTCAGCCGTTTTGCTGTCTTTTTCTTCCTCCTCTTCATCAGCAACACCCTTCTTCTTGTTTCTGTTTCTCTGTTTCTTGATGTTGGACAATAGTTTACGGTCCTCTTCAGGGAAAATTTGTTCCATGAATTCTTCTCCAAATCTTCTGACCAATCTTTCAATGATGTGTTTGATTTTTGATTTGAAGTGACCAGTATGTTCATGACTCCATCTTAGCAACTTAGGAAGTAATTGAGGAACTTTTTCTCTAACTTCATCTGCAGGAAAGGTCAAAACAACAACTTTAGTAAAACCAATAGCACTTTTGACAATTTCTCTAGAGTTTGAGGTTAGATATAATTCCACAGTATCGTAGATTTCCCACAACATATTTTTGTCGATGACATCTTTGAATTCAAAAACTAGACAAGAGTAGGCAGTGATTGTGGCGGTGACCATATGCTGGGATTCACCAATCATACCAGCAGCAATGATCTTGAAAAACTCCATCAAATCACCTGGCACTTTTTCGTCACTTGGAATAGAGGCAACTTTGCTCAAATCAATCACGCTTCCGGAAGCTTGCATCGCCTTTGCCATCAAAATCAAAATTTGGAAAGCTGTTTCTCTTGTTTTTTCATTGACGTCTCTTGTGCACAAAATAACTTCTGGTGCAACATTGACAATAAAGTGCAAGTCTTGAAGAGGCAACAACTCAACAACTGTTTTCAAAGCTGACAATCTACTAGCTCTGGCAGAAGTCAAACAGTTGGTTTGTTGAGAAAACATTACATTTTCGATATCACCAATGTAGGAGCTGATTGATTCAGTCCCGCTTGAAAGTTCTGACAACTTGGACATAATCCTGTAGGATCTTTTTTGAATCAACGGATCTTTTGAAGCAACAGTGGTGTTGAAAATGGCAAACAATGCATCGTAACTTGCTGGTGGAACATATTTTGCCATAGTGACAACCAAATCCAACAAGGTTGCACTCACTTTGGATTCATCATGACGTTTTGAAGAGTTTGGATCTTCTTTTTCAAGGGCATCCTTCAACATTGCACACACATTGTTGAACGTTTTGGTTAGATCTTCTGCAGAAGTTATTTTCAAGTAGCATTCAATGGTTTCCAATAAAAATCCTCTTTTGGTAGCAGTTGTTTGAGCAAAAACGTTGAACAAAACACTCAAAATGTTTGCGGCTTTTGTTTGAGAAAAGTACTGCAAGTTTGAGGCAAGAACTTCTTCCGGGAAAAAGTCTTCTTTGTATACCAAATCAACTACAGGTTCTTGGTTGCTAGTCACTATGTTTCTCAAAGCATGGCAAATTGTGTTTCTCAAATCAACTTTGGAGTACAAAAATGATGACAGTTCAGAAGCAAACTCGTTTGAAAAGCTTTGTGTTAAATCTTTTGGTAACCAACAAAAGTGAGGCAAAGTGGACCAAAGCTGATCCACAACAGTTTGGAAAAGTCTCAGTTCAATTGATTCCTCTGGTAGTTTTTCACATTTGGACTCGAAAAAGGTGATTAATGGGATAAACTCGCGAATAAAAGTTGCTAGTTCTGCGTATTTTGTGTTGTCCCTAATCAAAGGCAATAACCATGCTCTACCGTGGTCATTTGGATTAGCGTTTTCACCCAAATTTAATGGCAAAACTTTCAAGACTTTTTCAGGTCCTAAACTTTGGATTGAGGCACCGATAAATTGCTCACACTCGCTAACATATTGATTAGAGTTGTTTTCATCCGATCTCCATTTACCGACAATTTCAAGACATGGCAAAAATGCAGGAGCGCTTTTCAACGATAATTTGGAGATCAAAGCAGTGGCAATGTGCAATACATGAGGTAAAGAATGCGAAAATCTGATGGACGACAAAAAGTCTTGAATGATGTTGGCCAAACTACCAACAGTTTGATCTATCTTCATTTCGTCTTGAGCCTCGTCAATCAAAAAACTCTGTTGAATACCAAAATTCACAATAGATATCAAACAAGTGGCAGCTTTCCCGTTGACGCTGGCTGTTTCGCTACTCAAATACTCAGACATCAAGCGAAACACATTTGCCAACTCGACGTAAAAAAAATCTTCCTGGGACACTTTTGACAAAGTGATGCAACCTTTTTGAATAACACCGATCCAGCTAGTGGCAACAATTGTGTCTTTGATGGATGGTTTAAGTTTCAAAATAGAAGCCATTGCGGCGTTTAGTTTGACTTTGTCAATATTTTCGTTTGCAAAAATAGAATCGAAAACCTGGAAAACGTTTGACACAAGAAAGGTGTCCCCATTGTTTTTCTTAACAACTTCCAAAAGAAGCCCAATAAGGTTGTCTAGCTTGCTTGTTGGCCATTGGTTTGTGCTAATAATGGTGGAGTACAGCTTGCAAATGTGGATCTGCATAGCCGAGGTTTCTTTTGATTGTGTCTTTTCGTTTTCTTCAACAATGGTAACCAAAGCATTGATAGAGTAGTCTGCAATAGGCTTGCTGATGATATGCTCTGTCATTGGAGGTGGCGGATTGGACAAAATTTTGTGCAAAGCATCCAAACTTCTCTTTCTGATTTTTGGTCTTCCATCCAAGGACAACTCCAAAATGGCGTTCAATCCTCTCATGGGGTTGATGTTCAGTTGTTCCTTGTTGACCCATGTTTTGTTGTCCTGGGCAACCAACAGACTTTCCAAACATCCAATAGCTGATCTAATGATTGGAGCTTCGCTATTTTCGTCGGTGATGCATGGTGCAATTTTAGTCAATAGATCCACAAATTTCGAACGCAAAAGTTTTTTTGGTGTGTACTGGAAGATGATGTCCAACAAATACAAAGCAGACGTTGCCAATTGGAGATCTTTAATCTCTCTAGTCTCTTGATCCACTGCTTGGTCTAGAATAGACAAAAAAGAAAGCAGGTAGTTTGTAACTGCACTAGAGTTGAAGATCACTTCGATCTTCGTTTCCTTTTGTTGTTCTCTAATGTTTTCGTCAACCGCTTCCAAAATGATGGCCACATGTTTTTGGTTTTCCAATTTGGAGTTAATTTGCGTTCTGATGTGTCTGAACTTGTCCTCCAAGTCCATAAGATTTGCAACTTGGTCTTGACTCATTTTTGAAAGCAAAAAAAAGTCTTGATACTGCGGTGGTCTTGGTTTATCGTGTTGGGTTTTTTTTATAGGTTTTTCTTTATTTGTAATTCGTGCGCTGATACCATTCAGTCTATAATGTTAAAAAAACTTGTTCTTAGATCCATCGCTTTTGCATAGATGTAGCTTTCCAGAACATGAATCTAGCCGAAAAAGAAACGGTATGCCGAATTACTTTTTAACGAGACCGAATGGCTGCACAAAGGATTCAAAACACTCGGACTCTCGGCATTAGCAATCTGAAATCCGAGCCAAAAAAAAAAAAAAAAAAAAATTTTGAACTGTGAGCCAAATGCTTTGACAGTAAAAATCTCGTTTCAATACAGAATTCCATATTTCATCTTGTAATCTCTTTTTGGTAAGCTACGTCAAACAGGATCAAAATATACCAACAAAAAAAATCAAAGACACTTTCAAAACACAAAACATAATGGCAAAAGGTTTGGTTAGAATAAGATTGGCCAGATTTGGCAGAAAGCATACACCCAAATACAACATTGTTGTGACCCACAATACAAAGGCCAGGGATGCCAAGCCTATTGAGGTGCTTGGAACCTACGATCCAATACCTAAACCCAGAACAATGAAGGAGATCAAAAATAATGTGACGCCTGTGAAGGAGATCCACTTGGATATGGACAAGTCCAAATACTGGGTTTCTGTTGGAGCTCAACCAAGCGATACAGTGTTGAAGCTTTTTATGAAATGTGGAATCTTGACACCAGATTTTGCAAAGAACAAAAAATTTTATCCGGCCAACAAAGATGTTGAAAGTCCGTTAAAGATCATGGATCAAGTGGAAAACCTATAATTGAAAAATCAATTTTTTTGAAAAAAAAAAAGAAAAACTCTGCTTGTAGTCGCCTCACAATACAGTTAAAGTTTTTATTTTTTCAGCTATACACTTCTACTAGCTTGTATATATATATATGTATAACGACGAGTCAGCACAAAGACTGCTCCCAAGAATACGAACGTTGACAAACTTTGATTATTATTTTTTTTCATTAGACTAGTCATAGTGTTACAATTTCTGTACAAACTTTCGAAATATAATATAAACCTCTGAAAATAGTGCAATCGATTTTTCTCATCCTTGATTGTGCACCTGCCGTTTTCAGGATATATCAAAGTCGCGTTCACGTGAAAAATCAACGATTAGGGTTTGCTAAATTGGGTATCCTTTTTCAAATTTGAGCTTCCATACGAGCTGGTCTTTGGGTCAGGCGTCTCTGACAATCCATTATGGTGACTACTCTGGACTTGGACATTATTGAAAAACATGTTATGAGGCGATCCGGTATTATTAAAAGTGGCTGATCCTGCCGAAGGAGGTGCGTTGTAAAAATGTGGAGTGGTATTACTTCTAGTTCTGGTCAACTCACTCAGCATGCTATTGTTTCTCGATCTAAAAGTGGGTCTCATGAAATTGCTTGAACTAGCAGACGTTGGCGGCATCATTCCATACGGCTGCTGCTGCTGCTGCTGCTGCTGGGGCAAGGGCTCCAATGGAGACATTAAATCCGTATGATTATTGTTAGCGTATCTGTTTGCACTATTATTGTTATTGTTGTACAGTCCATTTTGGCCAGAAAATGGGTCGAATGCGGAGTTGAGTTCATTTTCATTCTTATTCATATCATGGTCGTCATTAAACCCTTCACATGACAAATACTGCAGATTGGATTGAAAATTACTATTGTTAAATTGTTGATTTTCGTTGTTATTTTTGGCAAGCGACGTGTGGAGTAGTGGACTTGAAGCTGCAATATTTTCGTTGAAATTCATTATAGGTTGGGGCATCTGTGCAATTGGAGCCTGTGAAGGAAACTGCTTTTGTTGAGACTGTTGTTGTTGCTGCTGCCACATAAGGTCGTTACTAAATCCTATATTTGAAGCAGAAACGTTACTCAAAGAGATGACAGAATTGTTTCTGGATTCATAAACATTTTCTTTTCTGACTTCATTTAATAATTTTTTTCTAATAGCGGCCAATACATTGGCATTATTATTCAATTCTAAAGGATTAGATGTAATTGTTAAACCAATGTTTTTTTGTATAGCTCTTTTCAAAGCTTTTTTGGCAACAATATTTGTTACTCCGTATGGTGGATTTGTGTCATCAAATGGAGTTATTGTCGGATTTGAACAGTGTTCTTGGTATGTTTCGAGCAATAACTGAATAAAAGGTAATGAGAAATTCAAAGGAGGATACGCAGTGGTGGGTGTGTTGTCGTCTATTGAGGAAGCAAGTGAAGTAACACTATTTTGGTACTTGTGTTTGTAAAAAACAGGTGTTGAAGATGGTGTTTCAAACACAGGAGTGGATGGTAACTGATTTTGCATCAAAAATTGTGGTGTTTGCGGAGCAGCAGATGGAGCCAATAATGGAGAGTTTCCCTTTGAGTTTGACATTGGTCTTTGAATAAACATATTTGTTTTTTTCTTTCCAGAAGGCTGTTTGTATGGTAACGAAGAAGAAGAAGAAGAAGAAGAAGAAGAAGGAAATGAAAACAGCGAGTTATTAATTTTACTTTGGTTGTTGTTGTTGTTGTTGTTGTTGTTGTTGTTGTTGCTTTTGTTGTTGTTGCTTTTGTTTTGTGTAGTAGCTTTATTCGGACTACTACTGTCATTATTAAAAACAGGACTTATTGCAGAATTCATCATTGGAGATTCAAACTTTGTGGTCAACGATGCCAATTGAACCATTTTATTTTGTTTTTTTCTTGGAGATAGACTGAAGAATTTGCTTTTGGACACCATTTCATCTTTTGAAGGAGTTGTGGAAGTGGAATTAGAATTAGAATTGGCATTAGAGTTCGGATTAGAATTAGAATTGGAATTGGAATTGGAATGAAAAGAACCAGTTTCAGAAGTGATAGTAGTGTTCATATCAACATCTTCGTCTGTTGAGTTACAATTCCCATTGGTGTTGGCACTGCTGTTTGATTGCTGTCTTTTAAAACTCCTTGAATGGAACTTATCTAAAATCATTGTCAACTAGTTTTTGTCTTTCCTTCTCTGTTTTTTTTTCGTCAGTGGCTGTCTATTTTTTTTTATTATATGATACGTTGTGTAACTTGTTTGTTTGTTTGTTTGTTTGTTTGTTTGTTTGCTCGCAGTAACTACTTGTATATATTTTCTATGTGTT
>ERZ794936.604-NODE-604-length-15732-cov-31.768961_pt1 | contig 15732 bp, 9 predicted proteins | sample MGYA00511083_ERZ794936 | MGnify/ENA primary metagenome ERZ794936 (study PRJEB30137, sample SAMN04331409) | food metagenome | isolation source: Y2 must sample point D1 replicate A | place: Australia: South Australia | collected 2014 ... | reverse complement strand
CTACTATCTACTACCTACTATCTACTACCTACTATCTACTACCTACTATATACTTCAACTAATTAGTCCGCCCTCGGACTACCTAGGAATAAGAAAAACAAAATAAAAACGTCTCGGTATCGTGCAGTGCGATGCAGTCCGAACACACAATAAATAAACCAATGAATTAGACCTGTGTATTAGACCTGTGCATTAGACCTGTGTATTAGACCTACGTATTAGACCTACGTATTAGACCAAGGTATTAGACCAAGGCATTAGACCTATACACCACAGATATAACTGTACACCCACACCTTATCTAATAGAATACATACACAAATGCATGTACTCTATACCAATAGTAAGTATAGACCTTTCCATCAACTGTTCTAGACCAATCTTGCCACATAGTAAACTATTAAGATAGTACAAATAGTATAACTAAACAAATAGTATAACTCAAAAAAGAGAGAAAATAAAACTATGAGAGTATATATTTAATTACATTGCTCCATTAGGAAGTATTGTATTATAAATAGTAATTAGACTTAACCATACATTACTCTTATTATTCAACCTTCTATTTATAACAATAGGTACATGTTTCTATGTATTACATATATATATAGGTGCATTTCCTAATACAGATACTTAATTACACATACTACTTTTACTACTACTACTATTATTATTACTTCTCCTAATACACTATTGTTATTACTGCAATATACAATACAGTATACAATACATTATATCATCTAGTCGTTTCTTTTTTAAAAAGTTGTTTTAATTAACGTTTCTTTTTTTTATATACATATATTATATAATTTTTCATGTTTGATTATTGTTTTAATTAAATTAGACAATAATATTAAAGATTATTTACAAAGGGGGGAACAATACAATACTATACAGCCTGATACAATACAATACTATACAGCCTGATACAATACAATACATCTTAATACAATACAATACATCAATTAAATCTTAAATTAATTATTTATTAATTTTTTTATTCAGATCATTTAAATTTTTAAACAATGAAAAAGCCATTTTTTTTTGCCACTTTGCTTTAAATTTACCAAGAGAAGATCAGGTAATTAAATTTAATAAGGATCAAATTGATTTTGAACGACACAAACACAAATCAAGTACGAATAAAGTGAGTAGTTGTGGAGTGAGTAAGAATTGATGAGTGAATAAATTGAATACGGTGAATAAGCGTTGGTGTTAGACTGGGAGTAAGACTAAGAGTCAGACTGGAAAGACACAGAGTAAGACTGAGAGTTAGACTGGAAAGGCTTCAAAGACTGGAAAGGCTTCAAAGACTGGAAAGATTTGAAAGATTTGAAAGACAGTCAACGCATGGAGGCAACGGTTTATATCATGAATGACACATCTTTGATCTGATCTGATTTTTGTATATAAAGAGATTGATCTTTATGATTATTACTCATTCTTTAATATTCTAAATTAAAATCAGATCAACAAGAAAGAAGGAAAAAAAAACCCCCACCACCAAATAGAATTGTTAATAATAACAGATACTCAATACCAACTAGTCCTATTATATAGACTATTCACACTCATTTTACCTTATTGAAAAAAAAAATAAAAAAGAAGAAGTATCTTTTAACTGTTATTATTAATCTACTAACTACATACATTCATTTTACTATTTTCTATTAAAAAAAAATTATTAAAAACATTATTAATACAAAATGCAAGCTTTATCTTTATTAGCTCTAATTTCCGTGGTTGCTGCTGCTCCAGTCCACAACAGAAACATTGGTGATGTGGATCATAAACCACATCATAGACATCAAGATAAGAGAAATGTTGGGGACAACAATGCTGCTTATACTGTTGTTGAATACATTGGTGGAGATGGGAAAGTCTATTCTACTGCTACAATTGACGATTCCACAGCTTCTACTGCTGAATCTACTCAATCTGCTACTGGTGCTCCAGCTGTCGCTTTGGTGAATAATGATGTTGCATCGAGTGCAAGTGCAAGTGCAAGTGCAAGTGCCACTGCAACGAGTGCCACTGCAACGAGTGCATCTGCCACTGCTACTGCTACTTCCTCTGATGATTCTTCTTCTTCTGATGATGACTCTTCTTCTTCTAGTAGTTCCTCAGGTATTAGTGGGGATTTATCCAGTTTCAGCAATCCTACTGAAAAATTCCAAGATGGAACTGTCAAATGTTCCTCTTTTCCATCTGGTCAAGGTGTTATTTCTTTGAGTTGGGTTGGATACAACGATTGGGCTTCAATCATGAACATGGACGGAGAAACCTCTTCTTCTTGTGAACCAGGATATTACTGTTCTTATGCTTGTCAAGCAGGTATGTCCAAAACCCAATGGCCAAGTGAACAACCAAATGATGGAAGAAGTGTTGGTGGGTTGTATTGTGGTAAAGATGGATATTTGTACAGATCAAACACTGATTCGGATTATTTATGTGAATGGGGTGTGGAAAGTGCATTTGTTAAATCTCAAGTTGACAAAGATATCAGTTTATGTAGAACAGATTATCCAGGGTCAGAAAACATGGTTTTGCCTACTCTATTGCAAGCCAATGACGATTCCAATGGGGTTCCATTGAGTGTTGTCAATGAAGATTCTTACTACAAATGGCAAGGGAAACCAACATCATCTCAATATTACGTTAATAATGCTGGTGTTTCTGTGGAAGACGGATGTATTTGGGGAACAAGTTCTGGAAGTGTTGGGAATTGGGCTCCATTGGTTATCGGATCTGGATCTAGTAACGGAGTTACTTATTTGTCATTGATTCCAAATCCAAACAACAATGATGCTCCAAATTATAGTGTAAAAATTGTTGGAAGAGATGGAAGTAGTACAGTTGGTGATTGTAAATATGAAAATGGGAAATACAATGGGGATGGTACAGATGGTTGTACGTTTAGTGTGAGTAGTGGTATTGCTGATATTGTTTTCTATTAAACACGGAATACTCACAAACTCATAATCGCAAATGCAGTGAGTGATTACACGTGAATCTCATCATTGCATCAACTCACTTTGTCAACTCACCACATCACTTACCACATCACTTACCACATCACTCACCACATCACTCACCACATCAATTCCTTTTTGAGTCCACTTCATACCCTTTAATTTTTGGTTTTATTAGTTTCTTTGATTTTTGATATATATTTTGTCTTTCGTTTTTGGTTTTTATGATTTATATCAGGTTGCATATATAGTTGTAATATTATTAGTTTCATTACTTAGCTCTACTATGCGAAGTTAACACGAGCAAAGTTAATATGAGCGAACTTAACACGAACGAACTTAACACGAACGAAGCGAGTATTAATGGAGTGAGTAAAAGCATCTGTAGTTTTAGCTCTACAATACGAAATTATTATAAGCGAAGCGAGTACGAACAGAGTGAGTATTAGTAGAGTAATCATTAGCAGAGTGATTATAAACAAAATGAGTAATGATGAATGAAGTAATAGAAGTAGAAGTGAAAGCAGGAATAGAAACAATAGTAGTAGTGCATTGAACAAATGGTGTGCCAACTACAACTGCAAAACCACGAACCAACAATCGTCTTCCATAAGAAATCCTACACTTTGCTGGTAATTTAGATAGGATTCCCGCACACCAGTCCAACCATCTCACAAAATACAACTTGATTTTGTATCCTACCACCATGGGCTACAGGCACAGCTGTACATCTATGGAACAACTACGAAATGAAAAGGTAGATTAGCTAAAATGCCACAGTCTTCTCATTTCGTTCACCAAAATACATATGCGTTATAGCTATGCGTGCGGCAAGACTGGATTCAAACCTTGTCCAGATAGTTATCTATATGCAAAACACAGATGCCCATATGGACTGCACAGCTGTAAGCTTTCAAAACTATCATTCTTTAGAACAATGCATCAGGTAGCGCGTATCATACCCCTTTTAATCACAAAATCAAAAAGATCCGTTAAAATTGAAGATACTGCTTGCATCTGTGCCTACCGCAGCACCCAAGCTTACTCTGTTTATATGTTTAGTTAACTCGGGCTCATATACCTCTTAATATCCTCACCTCGCTTGACACTATCAAATCTTTTTTTTTATTTTTAATTTTTGTGTTTTTTTTATTTAATTTTTTTTTTCAAGTTGCAAAGCCGATATTCTCAGTGGCTACAAAAAAAAACGTGTGTCTGATTTAAGGTGTATGTATTTCCTAAAACCCTACCAAAACCTAAAAATTTGCATCAGCATAACTCCACCGACTATGTTCAAAAAACCACTAAAAAATTTGCTCACAGCAAGATGGTACTCGCCACCGAGAATTCCAAAAACACAATTCAACCAATCTCAGTACGGCACCTCTTTTCAAAACTCTGATCCTGCCAGCAATATCGGCGACCTGTCTTTCATCAACAGGGCAATGCAGTCGCGTATATTCACTGAACCCACCATTGTGATACGTCGTGAGATTGAAATGATGAACTTGTTTCTGGGTTACGAACAAGTGAACAAGTACAGTGTGTGTGATGTAGAAGGTTTTGAAATTGGCAGAATCGACGAAGACGACTCGCTTGGGGGTCGTGGGTTTTTGAACTTGATCAATAGACAACTTTTCAGAACAAGAAGACCCTTTTCATTGGATATATGGGATCACACCATGCCGGGAGTCAAGCTTGGCAGTGTGAACAGAGGGTTCAAATTCATCAATTCTCATGTCCAATGTCACATTGGTGACACGAAATCAAACGATATCGTGGCTGGTGAAAGCAGGCAAGTTTGGGCGCCTTTAAGAAGAAAGTACGAATTGTATGCGGTAGAGAACCCTGCGGAAAGCATCTCACCACAAGATGCGGCTTTGGACCAGTTTGGGGCCATTGACACGATGTTTTTAGGATGGGATTTTAGAGTGCAAGATGAGCAAGGATTGGTTATTGGAGGTTGTGACAGGAGTTTTGGTGGGTTTGGAAGGGAGATTTTCACAGACACCGGGATCTACATTTTAAGAATGGACTCTAATCAGAGTTTCAACGGTGTAGAAGATCCACAAAGAATGAACTTTAACAAAATTTTGAATTTTTACGAAAGATGCGCTTTGATTGCCAATTGCATCAGTATTGATTTTGACTATTTCAGTAGACACTCGGGTCCAAACGGACTGGTATCAACGTCTTCTTACGAGTAAAAAAAAATCAAAAAATCAAAAGACCGTTCCTTTACAGACTTATTTATTATGGCTTTAAAGAAATGTTATACATTTACTACATAACAAAACTATGCTTTTCGGAGAAATTCGCATATCCATATATTTTGCAATTCTCAAAACTCATTATTTTGTAGCCCTTGGATTGAAAATACCACTCAACATCAAAGAAGGCTCGCTGATCTTGTTGTGGGAATAAGACAAAGCAGCAACACCACCTGCATCCAACATGAACCACGGGTTGTCGTTCAAATAGTAGAATTTTTCCAATGCAACAAACGGAACATCTCTTTCTGCTTCTTCTTTGGTGATGTTTTGGAAACCGACATAATTGGTTTGTGGTTTAAAATTTGTTGAAACCAATTTGTTTTGAACAATTCCTGAAGAAAACATGGACATAAACCATAAACTAGAGAAATATCTCAAAGTGTGACCATGTGCAAAGACCAAGATGTCGCATGGCTTGTTCTGGTTCAAGTGGATGCTGTGGATGTGTTGGATTCTAGCAATAACATGGCTCAGTCTGCAACCAACTTGTTCTGTGGTTTCCCCGTTCTCACATCCATCTCTCCAAATATTCCATGGTTTTTCTTGGTCCAGCCCACGTGACTTTCTCAAAGCAATGATTTCGTGAGTTAGTTTACCCTCGTAATCACCGTATTCCCATTCTCTTAAGTCGTCATCAACAATGACTTTGATTTGAGAACGGTGTTTTTCCGGAATGTGTTCAAGGAAAATGTCCTTTGTGTGTGTTGCTCTTGATCTTGGAGAAGTGAAGATGTAAGTGACGTGATTTGGGTCCAGATACGTTGGGGCTTCAGGGTCTTCAAACAAAGCATTGGCTGTGGCGTGGACCTGGGAGATCCCGTATTGGGTCAGTGGAATGTCACTGACCCCTGTGAAGTTACCGTTTTTACTCCATTCGGTTTGACCGTGTCTAACAACAATGCACCTTGGTGTGACCATTTTTCTATTGGGTTTGGGAAGAGAGAGGTTGTTTTTTTTGTTTAGTATGCTATTTATTATATAAAAGGGGGAAACCCTGTGTTTACAAGAGTACTATAAACGGCGTCGGCATCTATATATATATATATAAGGCAAAACTTTAATCTCATAGCTCTATATAATCAAGATCTGTTTCAAAAATCAGTTATCGATTGTAATCGAATGATTTCAAAGGACCGTTTTGCTGCAATGGCCGGAAAAATCTCTTGCGAAAAAAAAAAAAAAAACAGAAAAATTTGAGCAAACAAGGTTGATCTGCAGTGGAAATAAAAACAAAACAAAACCACTCAGAAATCAATGCAAGCAATAAGTAACTTTAAATCACATGATTTTTCCGAGACTGGGCTTCTTGAAGGCTCTGCGTACAAAGCACCAACCGGAACAAGGAACAATTATGGTTTTTTTTGAGTGATTTTGAGCTATTTAATGCATGCAAGACTAAGATAATTTGTGCCAGATTGGTGTCCGACTTTGGACCCACTATGGACACTACACGGAATTAAGTTTTCATGGGAGATTTTACACCTAACACTACTACACTTGCGAAGCGAGTGAAAGCATTTGCTACACTCAATGTTATTACACAAACGATGTGACAATTATCGGGATTTTTCGATTATCCATGAAAACGTTTGAAAAGGCAAGTATATATTTTATTTGCTCCAAGTTATTTTTAGCAAAGATTACAGGTATAATCAATAAGAATCTATAAGTAATAAAGGCAAGCACCCAAATGACTAATGTTTATCGTTTACAGCCCGGGAACTTTATTTGCACAGCTAATTTTCAGCAATATTCTATAATTACAATCTGTGTCACCGTTTAGAAGCTCTTTACTGAGTCGGACAATCCCAAAAAGCTATTTTTTCAAGAATTCAGGCAATTTGGCCGAGTGGTTAAGGCGTAAGATTAGAAATCTTTTGGGCTCTGCCCGCGCAGGTTCGAATCCTGCAGTTGTCGGCATTTCTTTTTGCAATATTTTTTTTAATATTTTAATCTTTTTTGTGCTGCAAAAAGGTTAATAACTTGATTGATTGCACTTTAGTCAGCTGCTTCGTTGCAGGCTACGTATATGTATGTACAAGTATGTATATATATATATATATATATATATATCTATCTAATGGTTTAAACTCAAATAGGCCGTTACCCATGGAGCTCATCAAGCTACACAAGCCATACTCTTCCTTCCGTCATGTTCAATTGCCTCTGGTACAAGACTTGTGTTTCTCCCAAATTCACCTGCAATAGGATCAAACAACTGTGTTGTTATCCTTTCCAGTACTTTTTTCTTGGTTAACTCTATTCGAATTACTTCTTTTGGTTAAATCTATTCGAATTACTTCTTTTGGTTAAGTTTATTCAAATTTAGTTATTTCTTCCTGTCGCGTCACATAATTCGATCATTTTTCTGTCGCGTCCTTTCTGCGACGTAATTTTATTTCTTTGGTCTTTCTAAGCACGTCGCGTGTGATTTGAATACTCCATTTTTCCTCGATCAAAACAAAGAAATTTTTCACTTTTTCTCGTAGTTAAACATAGATCACTATTTTAACTATAAAAATTCTGATACAATCGAATGTTTACAATTATCATAATAATGATTTTTTGAGACTATTAGTTTCATATGGTTTGATTTGATTTGATTTGGTTTGGTTTCAGTCTTTGTGATAGGATTCCTTTTTTTTTTTGATTCTGTCTCTATCGTAGTACATATATATATGTGTATACTCTTGTAATGCTTACGCACCGGTGTTTCACCTTCTGATGCAACAAAACCAACTCTCCCCTCCAGGTCATCACCAATGTTCTCTAGAAAATCCAGTGTTGTCGGGATGAACGAGGGCTTGCCCATCGCAAACCCTTTGTCGACGAGAGCCAGTATAGCTGATTTGAGAAGTGCGTCTTCAAATGCCTATAACAATGATACTAATAATAATAATAATAATAATAACAATAGTAGTAGTAGCATCAATGGACCAGGGATGCTAAGCAGAAAGACGAGTTTGGGAGGCGGACTGAACTATCCAAAACCCAGACAAAACACTTCGCAGAGTTTCCAATCTGTCAATGAAGCCAGCGATGACGACTACTTTCAAAATGGGTTCAACAACAACATCAATAGCAGCTCGACAAGTCTTGGAAGAAGTGCTAGTACGAGTGTTGGTGCGGGACCACGGTTGTTGAAAAAAACGAGCAGTATAAGTGATTTTGGTTCCCGGATCATGAGTCAGCACAAGGAAAGACAGAACGACAAGTACTTGGAAAAAGAGATTGCGAAATTCAATACCAAGTACAGAATGAATTCGACGAATTCGAGCCACAGTAGGATTGGGTCCGGAATAAGAAAGTCTTCGCAAAGAATTGCTAGTGAAGTGAAAGAATTGCGTCCTGCAAGTTTGCAAAAAGCATCAAAACTGAAAAAACTTGTTGTGGCCCTTTTAGGATTTGTTCTTTTATACCAATTTTTTATTAAACCAATGGGGTCCTTGCTTGGGAATGGAAATGCATCTTCCAGCAATAACACAAACAATTTTATGTTTAAATCACGGAATATCGACGAGATTCCATTAAGCGAGAGGTATTTACAAGAAAGAAACCAGGTTTCGAAATTCAAAAACGAAAAATTCAAGCTTTCTGTTCCCTTTTTGGACACCGTGTACTCCAATTACGATGTTGGTGGTCATCCGATTGTGAAAAACAAAGAGTTTGTCAAAATGATTAGCAAGGGAGAAGTGGGCAAACACAGTGTCATGCTAAGCAAAGAGTTTTTACCATCGGATTTCGAAATGCAAATCTCGTTTGTGTTGGAACCAGGTAATCACAAAATTGATGAAACAAAAAGACCAGGTGATGGGATCAATTTCTTCTTCACTCAACAGTCCAATTTCTTAGAAGTCGATCCAACATCTTACTCGCAAAGACAATTTATGATCCAAAACGATAATATCGATCCGAAAAATAAAGATTTGATGGGGGTTCCAAAAAATTTGCCAGCAGAATCTTTGGTTTTGGATTTTTTCCAAAATGGTAAAATCACAAACCCTGAAGGTATGCAAAAATGGAACGATTTAACAACACCGTTTTTAAGTTTCTTGTCATCGACTACAGAATTCGCCTATGATTACAAAACGGATGGGGTCAACAACGCCCACGACATCGTCAAGTTGTCCCCTAGCTTGTTGTTCACGGGCAAAGGTGAAGCAGATGTTCCTAAAGAGATCAAATTGAGAATCATCAAGATATCCAATGTCTTGTTCAAAGTGGATATCGATTACACCGGGTTTGGATTGAGTTGGTTGGAAATTCTTAGATTTGAAAAATTCGATAAAAGATTCCCAAATTTCTCATCCAATAAAATCAAATTTGGGATTTCTGCGTTGAACGGAGACCAAACTGCAAATTTCCAAATAATGAAAATCGATTGTTTCAATTATTTATGGAACAACCCAACAGAAACAAACCCAGATATCAAAATCGAAAACGTGATGGAAATGTACAGAAGAGAATACGACATTTTGGAATTAGACGGGTGGTTTGATATCAAATCCCTTTACAGAAAATCAGGTTTGCTGCCAAGAGAAATTTACGACACAGACAAAATGGAGTATTTGAAAAAAAAAGCCACAAATAACGCAAACAAGCCTCTAGACATGGGAAGAGTCTCGAATCAACAACAACAAAGTGCTTCCAACGGGAAAGTGAAAAAGAGATCCTTTTTTGGAAAGCTTTTGTACTGTTTCTGGATTCTTTTGATTCTAAGTGTGGTGCTATATGTTGTGTCTCTGTTTTTGAGAGTGCAGAAGAAAAAATTCAAAACAAGAGTATCCAGAACAAGAGTGGCATCAGATGGCCTGCTATGATGGACTATATTTTGCAAGTATTAATTGTATAGTGTACATAAAAAAAAGTAAATGATTTTTGAGTGTTTTTTTTTTTATTTCTTTATCTGCTAGGTGTTTTTTCAATCCATCAAACACTAACTTCATAAGAGTAAGTTTGTTTCTCAAAACCTAAAAGACTACCCAAAATGAAATTGTTTTGGATCTTTTCAGATTTCTCCAGTTTGAAATCGCATTTGGTCAAGGCTTTTTTCAATGGTAAGTTGTAAAAATAAACCTCAGCAACAATTTTCGCAGAGGATGGGCCTGTGACTTCCCCACTACTCAACAAATCTTTAGTTCTAAGTATAGTCCATTGCAATAGATCTTCCAAAAGCCCGCTGTCCAAATATACTTTTCTGCACCCAAGAGTTTTAATGAGAACAACGTTTTCTTTGGAGGAGGAAGCAGGCTCAGCTTTTTCCCCGTCTTTGGATGGAGTAGCAGTGGTGGTGGTGGTGGTGTCAAAAAGACCCGTTGTGTCAATGGCAGTAAGAGCGATTGGTGAGTCTCTGTAGAAAATGATGTTGCAATTGTTCAAAGTTTTCAAATCCTTGGTCAAGTTCCTGTCCACGTTGGCCAATTTTTGCAAATTCAATTGGAAAATGTTTTCACCCTTTCCGTCTTCAATTTCACAAACTTTTTTCAAATAGTACATTTTCACAAATCTGGTCAAAAATTGCGAAGCCAAGGTCAAAGAAATGCAGAAAAGAATCAACAAAGTTAGCAACTTCTTCTTGTTTGTTTCATAAAAAGCATGGTAATACTGGAAAACGTTGATGAATGCAGGTGGCAATACAATGCTTCTTTTGCACTGGATCGCCATCATCAAAAACACAATACTCCAGCAAAATGGGTGCCAAAAGACATACTTGTTGGCTAACGACTCGTCTTGTCTCAAAAAATCAACAGACAAGTTCATTGCAGCAGTCGCATATTCCGGTTTCAAAGGCGTGCTGTAGATCGTTGGTGGTGCGTCTTTGTCCAAGGGCTTGCTCAAATCAATTTCCACTTGCACAAAGCTCTTTTCAGAAACAATGTTGTTCTTCATGTTTGTTGGGGTGGTTTCGTGCGACTTCTTCTTTTGCGACTGTGTCATCTTTTTGTTTGCCTTGCTGCCCATACTGTTTATGCTCCTCTGGTTTTTTTGTTCGTTTCTGCTCATTTTGATGCTTTTATCTCTAATTAAGTTGTAAATGGGTTATGATAGTGGCGCTTGAGTCAAGATTTGTTGTTTTTCCCACTTTCGTGTTTTTCGGTTAATCTACTGTCTTGGTTTTCTTGGTTGAAGGTGAGGGGGGTGTACTTTCGGGTAGTTATTAAATTTGATCGAATTAGATACGAAAACCGCGGTTTATATACACACAAACAGTCCATGGTGGCGTAACGGACCATTGCAAGAGTCTTTGAAATTGTTCATCATCGCAATCGTTCCAAGAATTTCTTTTTCCATTGATTCTTGCTGCTTTCTTCGTACCAATTTGTTCTTTGTAAACGTTAGTCCCACCTCATCTTAATTTGAAATATATAGAAGTAGAGTACTCTGAGCATGTGACTGAGCGGAAAAAGGCGAAAGAAGAAATTAAAATTAAGGCTTTCGGACAAAATTACCAGATTTGGAAAATTGAGACCCACGTGGGGGGGGTAGAACGCGTATGCGCTGTGCTTTACAGTTGTGTACCGTTTTCTACAAATTGCAGAGCTAAAAAGAATAAATGTAAGACTGTTTGTAAAAATAGTCATAAACACAAGTTCTACACAGAAAAGACGCAAAAGAGGGTCAAGTCATAAAAGTATACTCGAGTTTTCTCACAATGGCCAAGCGTCAATGCTATGCAACGGCTACTTTTCAACGTTGTGAACGACATCCGAGGTCATGCGAGAAGCTCTAGTTGCGCGCTGACTTGCCTCTTCGCGCTCAGTGGTAGCTTCCATAACAGGCTCGGCAATCGTGTTGGTGCGTGAGCGTGCAGCGGTATTTCCTGCTTGCGAAGAAGACGAGAGCCCCGGTGTCGCTGGATTCAAGCTGCTGCTGTTGATCGTTGTTGCCGTGGTCATCCCGTGGTTTGTTACTTTGCCGCTAAACACAGAGGCCGCCCCGTTTGTCACTGGCTGGTAATTTATCATGCTCTGCGACGCGATCGACATCGTTGTTGTGGAATTGCCTGTGATCTTGTTGCGGTCAATGATGCTGGCTGGAGGAATCCCAATGATGCTGGAATTGATCGTGTCGCTGTTGGAAGTGATTGTTGCGTTGGTGAACGACTTGATCGAGCCGTTATCTTGCAGTGGGTACGCGTTTTGTCCTTGTGTTTGCTGCTGAGATAGCAGTCCTGGGGCCATCGGTTTTTGGAAAGGTGCTGGGGTGTAACTGCTGTAGTCGCTTTTTCTTGTCTTGATAGATATGACACCTGTAGTGCTGAAATTGTCGGAATTGTCAATGGTATTTTGATTGGAATTTTGAGAAATACGGTCAGATTCCACCTCAAGACCTGTGTCAGTGGTGTCTATGTCTTGCTTATTGCTTCTGTTGGAATCGACCTGTTTGCCATCGGTGGTGCCACCACTATTGTCAGCTGTATCCTCTCTCACTTTCTTCTCCTTTGATCCACCCTTTACTGGAGAACTCCCGGTGTTGGGTCTGTGTTCACCACCACCACCCACGGCGCTCGATCTGGGTTCTGGTTTCCTTGTAGTATGGCGCGTGGATCCAGTGCTGTGTCGATGGTGTGTATGCGAAACGACATTTGTACTGGTGGCAGTCGTGGTGGTCGTGGTTGATACGGGGGTGTTTTGCGGTTGCATGATTCGCTTCACCCAATAAGAAATCTTCTTCTTGTTATCGGCATTGGAATGGCTATTGTTGTGGTGATTTTCATTGTTGCCGGGATGGCTGTGGTTGTTGCTACTTTGGTGTTCTGATATATCCATGATGTCTCTGATTTTGCTTAGCCATTTCTTAGAATTTGCCTTTTGAAATATAATAGTCTTCCAAACTCAACTTGATGAAACCTCATGGTAACCTTTTTGAAACTATGCTTCCCCTTGCTTCGGCTTTCTAAAATGTAGATAAAACAGCGTAAATAAGCAAATAATGGTGTCACGTGCGGTATATACGGATATACAAAATAAGTTAAACCATATAGAAAAGATGAGCAATATCCACTTGTCTTCTGCTTCCAAGCAGGCTTCCCCTCTCCATCCCACGCGTATTAGATGTCGTGGTTACGTTCAATGTACTCCATGTAGTCGATGCATTCAACAGCGCTTTCAATAGACTCAAACAAATCAGTGTGGACCAAATTGAGAAAGTCTTGAGAAAAGTCTGTTTTGTTCATGAGCCATTCCTGTACAAGCCGTTTCTGGGCCACGAGAATTCCACTCTGCTTCAGTTTTTCATGCAAGGTGGCCACTTTGGGAGCCACAGTAAAGAATACAAATATACCCCTGTCGCTGTATGACTGCACGATCACTTTCAATGACTGGATAGCAGAGACGTCGAGGGTGTGGAGGTTTTCAAAATCAATGATCAAGTACCGCAGCGGCTCGTTCCGTATGCGGATCAGCCTTTGTGTTTCTGAATTTGGATGAAACTTCCCTTTCTGCCCTTGACTTGCGAATTTTTTTGTTGTTGGGAATTTCGAAGACGACGAAGGACCGTATTTTTCCAATTTAATCAGTTTCCTTTTGAAGTCTGTGGTGTTGGCAAATATCAGCAGCGCAGGCACCTCCACAATCATGATTTTTTCAAACTCCATTCTTTCTGCAACAGTAAACACGCTCGAGTTGCTCGCCGAACGGTGCATTGGTGGAGCGCTTGCACTCGTGTGAAAAGTGGTGATGATAGGCTTGAACTGGTTGGTGTTGGGGTCCTTGCCCAATACTGTGATGTTTGATTTTGTTGTTTGTTGCAAAAGAGCAACCAAGGTGATTGCCAAGCCCATGCTGATCCCCATTTGTGGAGACCATACCAGAGTGAACACAACAATTGTAAAAACAACAACAATTTCTCTGTAGCCACCAACTCTCCAATAAAAAAGCAAATCTTTTGGCAACTCTTCTAGTAAAGTCAGTGCAATTAAGGTTATTACAGAGGATAGTGAGCATTGTGGCAAATAGTAAAACCATTTCAAACAGTAATTCATTACAAGAAAGGAGCACAAAGAAACAAAGATTCCAGAGAGTGGTGTGGCCACACCGGTCAAAATGTTTAATTTTGTTCTGCCGTAGCCCCCAAATGCTGGAATCGACCCAAACAAAGAACACAACACGTTGCTCAAGCCAACAGCAAACAATTCTTTATTAGAGGAAACGTCCAGTAGTGATTGTTCTGTGATTGTTTTGTAGGCAGTTGCGGTTTCGAAAATCCCAATGACCGTGACCAGGATAGACATATCAAAACTGTCTCTAAATTTTTGGAAATCGGTTAACGGCCAGCGTATTTCAATTGCAGATTTTTCCAATAATTCACCAACAAGGCTGACTTTCCATTTGTATGCGAAGGACAAAACAGTTGACACAGCCACAACAAATAAGATGTCTGGAAAAAAAATTAGTTTTGGATGTGCATTGGACCATTTGTTTTTAAAGAATCTCGTCATTACCAAAAACCCAACGGTCGCAATTGTGATACACATGGACGTGGTCTCTATCAATTCCGTGTGTTCCCAGATAAACTTGAGTTTGTTCCAACTTGTTCCGTTGCTTTGAGCGCTTCCGGCGCGCTTGTACGCTTCGTTCATGTCCAATTCGGTCATCAGGCTACTGATGAATATCATGAACGCCAACGACGATATGAACCCACGCTGAAACGATTTTGACAACGCATTGTCTATAAACCCGTATTTTCCCAGTCCGATCCCCAAAAGCATTGCCCCGCAAGTGAAAGTTATTGTGGAGGCCACTTGAATGCGGTCTCTTGTTGTTGATGTTGATGTATCCTGGAACACAATTGCATTTTTTGCACTCACCAGGTCTATGTGGTGGCCAACAAGCATGGATGCCACAGCTTGAGGGCCTATGACCAGTGAGGGCACCGTCCCAAAAATAAGGTACATTATTGGAGGAATAATCAGTGAAAAAAGCCCACTTTGCGGTGGCAGCTTGGCCAGGGTGGAAAGGGAGATGGAGAGTGGGATCTGGAACGAAGCGAGTGTGATCCCGCTGACCAGATCACTGGCAAACTTTGCGGTGTTGTACTGTGGCAACCATGCCACTAGTGGTAGCATGCTGACGTACCTGTTCAGTCCGTGCATATGCACAGTCGTGGAAGATGTGCTTTGTGGAGTATAATCGTTGTTTTCTGCACTTGGTCCATCTTGTTCCGAAAACTCGGTGTCATTTTGACCTGCAAAAGACTGTTGTTGTTGTTGTTGTTGTTGTTGTTGTTCTTCTCTCGCAACGCTGTAATAGCTTTTCAACGCACTTGGCGTCCTTTTCATCACAGGTTTGGGCATGGTCTGTATATTTTTTTCAAAATGGAATGTTAATTTTTGTGAGATTTTTCAAAAAAGCATGATTCACGGAAAGCACGCTTGCAGACGCGGTTTTCCGTAAGAGCTCAAAAAAAAAAAAAAAAAAAAAAAAAAAAAAAAAAAAAAAAAAAAGAAAAAAAAATATGTTTACATCATATACAGATATTCAGAAATC
>ERZ794936.602-NODE-602-length-15812-cov-2.169512_pt1 | contig 15812 bp, 6 predicted proteins | sample MGYA00511083_ERZ794936 | MGnify/ENA primary metagenome ERZ794936 (study PRJEB30137, sample SAMN04331409) | food metagenome | isolation source: Y2 must sample point D1 replicate A | place: Australia: South Australia | collected 2014 ... | reverse complement strand
ATTAACTATTATCAAACACCAACCTTCAAGAGAATTTTGAGTATCATCAAGTTACCGCCACTTTTCAATTCGCTTTCTAGTTTTGTTAGAAGTGAAAGAAACCCTTCGAATGTGACTATTATCAAACTTTTCAACGATATGGGGTTTCTAAAGATGTATGCCAACTACTTGAGCAAATGCATCAAGAAAAAGACAACATACACAAATCAAATGCTTTTTACATCATGCTGCTTCATCAATTTAATAGCTTTCAACTCTAATAACGACGAGAAATTGAATGATTTGGTCCCAATTTTTCTAGAGATCGCAGCTAAATTATTGGCTTCGAACTCCGTGGATTGTCAAATTGCTGCTCACTGTATCCTTGTGGTTCTTGCTGCAGCTTTGCCTTTGAAGAAGGTCATCATTCTAGCTGCGACAGAAACGATCCTGGCTAATCTAGAGTCTGCAAAGGCCAAAAATTCTGCTTTGGTGACAATATGCAAATTATGGCAAACGTTAAAGGGGCCAGGTAACGTTGACCAATTTCCTGCTCCACTCTATGAGCTCTTAGAAAGCAGGCTAGGACTTGATTTCATAATCGAGCATCTGAAGAAATCCGAGCGTGCCTCATGTGATAAGTTTGTCACCAGTTATATAAGAGCCATTGCAAGGTACGATCATTCGAAGCTGAGTGAAATTGTGAAGATTTTAAACGAAATAGAATTGGAGAACTTTGAAGAAAGATTAATTGTTACAGATTTGATTCATTTATCTGAGGTACTTGAGGATAAATCACAGTTAATCACACTGTTTGAATACTTCGTGTCGATTAACGAGAACTTGGTGCTCAAGTGTATCAATTCTCTGAACATCAGCAGAGAGCTTTTTGAGATCAAATTGACGACCTCACTATTCAAAATAAATGAAGAATCGAACGAAAATGATATTATGAAAGCTTTATCAGCAGAGAAAGGATCAAATGGTAACACACATTCTCTCTCCTTCAAGGAGTTTTTAGAGAACGTTTGGAAAGCTACTCTCTTTATTCGTGGAGGCCGTCGGGAGGACATTCCCAGCAGGATTGTTTCTGTCTTCTTTTTTCACAACTATGGAGAGTCGAATAACTTTCTTGGTTAGAGTACTTATTTCCCCTGCCGCACCAATCGCCCTAAAATCAATCTCATTGAGTAACATATCAAAATACATCAATAGCATCGACAAGGAATCCAATGTTTTCACGCTAGTACCCTGCTTGATTTGTGCATTAAACGATGTCTCTAAAAATGTCAGACTTGGCGTCAAGAGAGTCTTGGCTCAGATCGCCAAAAGGCCTTTCACAAAGCACTACTTCATGAGTAATAAACTTTATGGGGAGAACAAGGAGATACCAATGTTAAGTCCAAAAGACGGTGAATTTTGGCTTACTCACTTCCTAAATGAATACATTATTGAAAATTACGATATCTCGACTCTAATAATTCCAAAGAAAAATGAGAAAGTGTATCTACTGTTCTGGGGAAATCAGGCCTTATTGATGCCTCTTCCTTCGCCAAAAACAATAATGCTCAAGTATTTGAATGCTAAACTAACTTCCTCCTCTGGTGCCAATACTGCCCTTTTCGCAGACTTCATTTCCAATTACCTAAATAATAGAGAGGAATGGGAAGAGCGTTGTAGGAACAACAAAACCAAATTTGATGAATTCGAAGGATCTCTAGTGAATTTAATCTCGCCCAAGGACAGGAACGATTTCATGATTGACTTTATCATTGATTCACTAAAATCTAATTACGAGGCTCTCGCCGGCTTGGTAGCGGAAAAACTACAAAAGATCTTCAGTTCTTTGAAATTCAATCAACAGCTAAAAATCGTTCAGAGTATTCTTGAGACCGCTGCTACTGGCGATGCAGTTCCGGCCTATGACGCTGTGGGTACTTTACAATCTTTGCCTTTGGACACTAACATATTCGTATCGATATTGTCACAAAACAGGATTCACACTGATAGTGAGCTATCAGAGCTGCCAAAAAGAAGAAGAAGGCGGTCATCTGCTAACAAGGCAGCTTTGCAGAAAGAGGAGGTCTCACACATCGCAGAAGCACATCTAAGGAAGCTTACCATCATTTTAGAAGCGCTGGATAGATCTAAGGTTGGGGGTTCGGAACCGCTGTTATCAAACCTACTTTGGTTAGTATCCGATTTGGAAACGCTAGAAAAAGACGGTGGTTTGCCTGTTTTGTATGCTCAAGAAACTTTAGCTTCTTGTATGTTAAACACAATCAACTCATTGAACGACGGTAGTGCACCAAAACCAAAGAACGTCCGAGCTGACGTGGTTGTTTCGGCTATCAGAAATTCCACCTCTCCTCAGGTCCAGAACAAGTTGCTGTTGGTCGTTGGTGCCTTAGCCAACCTAGACTCGGAGACTGTTCTTCATTCTGTCATGCCGATATTCACATTCATGGGCGCTCATAGTATCCGCCAAGATGATGAATTCACTAATCAAGTTGTTGAAAATACCATTCAGACCATCGTGCCAGCTTTGTTGAAGAACAGCGAAAATGCTAAAGATGAAGTAGAATTTCTGTTGATGAGTTTCACTACGGCTTTGCAACATGTCCCCAAGCATAGGAGAGTGAAGCTATATTCCACTTTAGTGAAATCTCTGGGTCCATCGAGGGCTATAGCACCATTTTTGTTCCTTATCGCACAGCAGTATTCATCGGACATCAAAAGTTTCAAGATAAGCGAAGCCAGAAACCTTGTTGAATTTATCAAATCTCTGATGACTAACTTTGATGTGATCGAGCAACTTAATGGACTTTGCGAATACTTATCTTTGCTTAAACTACTAATAAGTGCAAACGAAAACGAAGAAGAAAAGGAATCCTTGAAATTGCGGGCGCCCTTCACCGGTGGTATACTAAACTTCCCTCATGTCGAGTTTCTAAGCTTCTTGCAAAACGCGTTGACATTCATCGATAAAACCATCGAAGAAACTGAGGTTGGGTATTACGATATTAACGGTAGCTTCAAAATCAAGGTTTACTCTGCTCTTTTGGATACCAGAAATGATGATTTATTTGTGAAAAAAGTGAGATCAAAGTTTGGATCCTTCTTGGAATCGCTTCTAGCTTTCATTAATCAAGTGAGTAAGCAATCCCTTAAATCACAAGGTGAAAATGAGGATTCCGCTACGGAAATGGAACTCACCGATACTGAAGGCGATATTAAAAAGACTCTATTCCTACTTCTGGGTCACCTCCTGAATGTGTTGCCAGTACGCGACTTTGTCGATGCTGTTTTACCTCTCTTTTCGATCAGTGAAGATGAAGATATTAGATACCATCTCACGCTTGTTATTGGTACTAAATTTGCCGAGGAAGGGCCAGAAGCTTCCTCTTCCGCCGAGCAAGTCATTGTAATACTTTTGGAGAGAATTCCTATTGAAAAAGACTGTTACAACATTATTCAAGTATCGTTCAACACTGTGGCATCTCTCGTCACCACTTTTGGCTCGAACCTTCCAAAGCCACTAGTTACAGATGTTCTCAAATTAGCAACCGAAAACCTGAACTCTACCAAGAGCGAGGTCATAATATCATCGCTTGCCGTCGTGACGAGTTGCATACAGGCACTCGGGGTGAAGTCGATCGCCTTCTATCCAAAGATAGTACCGCCAGCTCTCAAAATCTTCCAGGATTTACAGGATGATGAAGAAAACTACCTAAGAGAGCAACTACAATTAGCAATATTGTTACTCTTCGCAGCACTAATCAAAAAGTTACCAAGCTTTGTCATGTCTAATTTGGCAGACGTTTTCAAAGTTATCCTATTTTCAGGTGACGTTAGTGTATCCACTAGGCTATCTATCATTTCTCTCATTGTTGAAAATGTCGATTTAAAAGAAGTTCTGAAGGTGCTGTACAAACTATGGGACCAGTATGTTAGTACAACAACGGACTCAATCGCAGTCTCGTTGTTTTTGAGTGCCTTACAATCTACAGTCGAGACGATAGACAAGAAGTCGGCTACTTCACAATCACCTATCTTCTTCAAACTGCTATTGGTCTTGTTCGAATACAGATCGATTAGTGGTTTTGATGACAACACTATCAATCGTATAGAAAGCACCGTCTATCAAATTGCTAACACTTACGTGTTGAAGCTCAACGATAAAGTGTTCAGGCCATTATTTGTCATCCTTGTCAGATGGTCATTTGATGGAGAAGGTGTAACGAATACAAGTATGACAGAAGTCGAAAGACTAACGAGTTTCTTCAAGTTCTTCAACAAATTGCAAGAGAACCTGAAAGTCATCATTACCTCTTATTTCACGTACTTGCTCGAACCTGTCAGTGAACTATTGAAAAAATTTGTTAACAGAAAGATCGTCAACGTCAACTTACGCCGTGTTGTATTGAATTCCTTGACATCATCCTTCAAATATGATAGAGACGAGTACTGGAAATCAACTTCTCGTTTTGAGCTGATTTGCGAACCATTAGTGGATCAACTATCAAACGTCGAAGGTGTAATCGGCAAGTACCTGGTGAAAGCAATTGCTTCGCTCGCAGCAAACAACAATCGTGTGGATGAGCACAACAAGTTTATGCATAGGCTCCTAGTCAAGCATATGAAAGCTACTTGCTCTTCTAACGAGAAGCTCTGGGCTGTTAGAGCTCTAAAAATGATCTATTCCAAGGTCGGTGAAAGCTGGCTGGTTCTTCTTCCTCAATTGGTTCCAACTATAGTGGAACTTCTGGAAGATGAAGATGAGGAAGTTGAACATGAAGTTAGATCCGGGCTGGTTAAAGTTGTTGAGAACGTTCTGGGCGAACCTTTCGATAGATATTTGGACTAAGAGTTATATAAACCTAAATTAAAGAACTTTTACACTATCAATCTATTACATCCACCTACCAAGGTGAAATCAATTCCCAAGTACTGCTTTGCAGCTATCATTTTAAAATCAAACACTAATGTTATTAGGATTTTGATCTAAAAGCGGCCAGGTTTTGAAAAGTAAAATAAAGCTTCGATCAATGTGAACCTGAAAAACCAATAGAGCAGAGCCTCTGTGATGTCAACCCTACCGACCAGCAATCGAAATTTCCATCAAAATGTTAGTGATGGTTCTTCGATCCCAATTGTCCTCAGGAGACTCTATAGAACACCTAAAAACTTGGATTTTGAGACGGCTCTCTGGGAGATGATTCACCTAATATTTAAGCCAAGAAAGGCTTTCAGATCTTTTTATTACCAACATCAGACCAAACATCAGTGGGCAAGAGATGATCCTTCTTTTTTTATCTTGCAAATAGGCCTGTTACTTCTGAGCTCAATGGTTTGGTCGATCGTCTATGGTCATTCGTTCCTTGGATTTATAAGGATGATGATGAACATGATTTTCATTGACTTTTTTCTCTTTGGATTTGCAGTAGCTACCACATTCTGGCTAATACTTAATCGACCATACTTCAAATTTAGATCAGCGTCAGAATCTCAGGTCGAGTGGGCTTACTGCTTCGATGTGCACTGCAATGCATTTCTAATCATATGGATTTTACTCTACTTCCTTCAATTTGTGCTGTTACCAATTATTAAGCTTCATAGATGGATTGGACTCTTCGTCGGTAACACACTATATTGCTTGGCATTTGGGCATTATTTCATTTTGACTTTTTATGGCTACAGTCAGTTGCCTTTCCTCAAGAGTATAAATTTCATGCTGATTCCAGCCTTAGCATTCGCTGTGCTGTATATAATCAGTCTTATTGGGATAGACCTATCACAAGTGCTGAGCTTTTATAAATATCAGTAGAATGGCTTCGAGGAGTTACGATTTCGACAACATTTGATTTCGAGTATTATGAGTTCCTACAGAGTAGAAAATGAAATGATTACAAACGAGCTGTCACTTGTCTATTATACAAATTCGCAACGAAAGTGCGATATGCAAATGTATATAAAATTTACTGCGGATTTGACATGTGCCTAATCGAATTCAAGCCTCTCGGATTCGAGCCACATTCTATTACTATGGCTTCTGCCACGGACAATAGAACTACGCAACTCTTTGTCACCAATTGATGTCAGCGCTTTATCTTCGAACATATCTTCGCTATTTCTTCGGTGTAGATTGTCGTCCAGGAAATTTGTTAACAGGAGATCATTTTGGGTACAGTTGATGTTTTTTATTGCAGGATGAGCACTTAGTGTGCTTTCTGATGATGATGATGATGATGAAATGTTTCCCATTTGACTCTCACCCTGTTTTTCTATAGATAGCTGGTTGATCATAGAGACGATCATTTTACCTCCCGGTCTTCCTGAATAGGAGTTGCATCTCGTTACAGATTTGAGTTCTCTATTGATACCCTCGGACACTGATTTAGTCCTTATGTCAGTATTAGTGGTCCAATATCGTAAAAGAGTGTCAGAATCCGTGTTTGTGACATCTGAGTGAAAGCGCTGAGTATCTCGCGTACTTTCAGATTTCATCCTCAAAGTGTCCAACCTCAGCTGCAGCCTGCTAGAGTTGCTTTTGCTAGAGATTGAGTTTCGAGTCTTCTTCTTAGTCAATGCATTCAAGTCTCCTTTAAAATTTTGCAAAATTAAAGAGTCTCGGCGTGAAATGGGGTTAGCTGAGCTCTTCAGAGCACTATCGGTAAGTGGTGAATGACTAGAGCTACTCACATCACTATGATCTTTTAAAGAGTTGAATGCATCATCATCGACCCACTTGTTGTCAAAGGAAAATTCTTTCTCAAAAATGTCGTCGTTAAGAGCAGTTGATATTTCATCACATAAGATCTTACTGACATCATCATCAGATTCTTTCCCGGGTGTCTCAGCCTTCGTAATAACTTCTTTAATATCAGGATTACTCGCAGATATCCCAATAGGTTCATTTTTAAACGAGCTGACCTTCTTGATCTCCTGACTAGAATGTGCTCTTCGTGGTAGCTTGATGCGCCCTGTAGTGGGCAAATCAACTGTACTAGAATTGCTTGAGAAACGCGTCAAATTCAAATCGTTCTCATAAAAACTGATTGGATTTCGGGTTTTTGGTGCCCGGGAATCGCCGGCTAAACTCAAACTCAAAGTGGAGGATGAATTCATTCTAGATGAATTTTGTGAGCTTTTTGGAGTGCTAGCTCTCGAATTCGGTGCCGGGTCCTTGCCAAGATGTTCTATCGATACTATGTCTGCGGAGTGTTTCTTATCCATGACATTTTTGTAGAGGTAATTGAGGGTACAGCTTCGCCTTTTGAAGGCTTTCATTCTTGATGGGTGATTTGTTTGTTCACAAGGTAAAACAGGACTCTCGTTATCAAATTCTGTTAAGGGATAGAGGTTCGTACTCATTGGTGCCGACGATTTTCGGCACATCATCGTACTTGGATCCAGGCTCTTCGCCCACTAATTGCTGACTAGTTCTCATAGTTGGACAAGATGTATGCCTAAAATCAATGTTGTTTCCTTATATTAAGACGTTAAAGTATCAGGTAGATACCGCCCCCCTTGAGACGTCGACTAACGATAGCGATTTGAAGATGCTTATCAGTTCGAGATTACTTTATCTGCACCTCGCGCAGCAACTTGCGCACCACACGACCGGCGTAACGATGCGACCAGGAAAAGCCGTATGTTCAGCGAGGAAGGTTTTTCGAGCGCGGTGTACGGGCTAATTGTAAAATGATGCTGATCTTCTTGTTGGTTCATCATCAATCGTAGATATCAATTGGTGGGATTCTGTCAACATTGTAAAACCAGTTTTTCGATTCTGTCTCCTTTGCCAACCATTCCGTCGGGAAGACAACCAAGTGTCCATGCACTCGTTCTAAAATTCTTCTGGCTGTGTACTTATCAAAAATCCGTTGATTGAATCCGAACAGAAGACTGCCAGATAATCTCATTCTCAACGCAGTTGCCTTTGAGCGCTTGCTTTGTGCCTCGCCCGGTCTTGGAGAGTCTCCTTTCCCAGCGCCTCTATGAAGACCTTCTTGAGGAACTTCAGCTATCTTTGTTCCTTTTTCAACCGTAACTGCGGCCTCTTTGTTTAGTGGGAGATCTCCTTTACCAGGGACTGCTGAAGTGGACGAGGCACGATGACTAGCATTTTGTGGGCGCTTTTCTAGATCTATGAGTGCATCTTGGTTATCAGAGAACTCTTCAGACATCCTGCAGTATTCTTTGTAATCTCTCCAAGACTGAACCGCATTATCTGGTTGACAGTGGAAAACAAGGCGAAATAGCAAGGTGTTTCTGAGGGCGATCGAGAACCATAAATCTTCGTAGAACGAAGGACATATTGGATCATCGAAAGAATAAGGATCAATGAATCTCAGATTGAAGAGCTTTTGGCTGGCGTCTTCACGAGCTTCGAAATTAGGTGCCATTTGAACCAAAAGGTCATCAATACAATCATCATCCAACTCTTGGTCTTCTAAAATCTCCACATGAGCTTCATGGTCGCTTTTCGATTCATTGCCAAACCTCGGCTCGCGATCTGTCTTCGAATTAGAGTTTTGCTTGTTTGCACTCTTGTTCTTGAATGACAGATGCTGGAGGTAGCTGATTCTCTTAAGCATATCCCATCGTTGACCATAGCTGGTTGATTCATCACACAAGTAGTCTTCAATATCATTCTTATCGGGCAGAAAAGATCTACGTTGTTCTCTCTTCCTTATCGTTAAATCCGACCCAAGGGCAGTAAATGCCCATTCCCTCAGCTGTTCTGTTACCGTTTCTTTGAATTTCTTGGTTACCTTTTTCCATCCATCGAGTCCCAAACCCTCGACATCTTCTTTATGCTTTTCATTATTTGTTAATCGAGGGTCGGAACTAACGGGCTTGTTGTCTCGAATACCGACATTTTCCTCACCAGCTCTGTAATTGAAAGAATGGTAATTCTTAATAGATCGAGAAGGAATTTCTTTCTCGATAGAGGCTTTTCTATCTGGTAGTTTTGTTTTCTGATAAGAATTTGGATCCATCGAATCCAAAGGACCATCAGCAGGTTTGTCATCCTGCTTGCCCGAGTCGTCGGTTGTGAAGCTAAGTATACCGTGTTGCTTTATGTCTGAGTTACCTGAGAATTTAGCCTTCCAACTGTCACTGTACTCAACATCAAATACCTCACGATATGCTACTTCAACCATTGCTGAATTCATCATGTCGCTCTTTTTCGAGGGTCCACTTAAAGTATTCAACGTTTTATAGTTCATTTTAGCCAACTCCTCTAAATGACCAAACTTTCTCTCAACGATCTCGACGAGATCCACGATACAACCTAGGTGTTCTCTCATCAATCGTTTTCTCAGCTCAAATGCAAACCTTCCAGCGTAATAATCTTTGTCCTCCATCTTCGACTTCACTAGGTCTGTGTCTCTGATAATCATAGCGACTTCACTGTCCCTGTTTCCCAACTGAGATCTTTCATTGATGTTAGCGCTACCAATTATACAGCTTCGATCGTCGGCGATTAGCACTTTGGCATGCACGTAAAGTTGCTCCGTCACCAATTTGTCCTGGGGTCCGATAGCGGCCCATTTTCTTAAAGAGAAGAATTGAATATATTGCAATGGGTCAATGTTCAATTTCTTGAGCCTTGAAAAGATTGAGGTTTCACCCCTGGAAATAGATTGGTATTGGCACTGCATGATGACACGGACACTTGACGCTTCCGGTTGATCAATTGGCGAGTCAAATCCGGGCATTAAAGGGATTAAGATGAATGCCTTCCAAGTTTTCCCTTCGCTGTTAGCTCTGATTATTCTATCGACAATGGCATCGCCGATATTATTTTCGATAACGACACCATCCCAATGCGACGTACTGATAAAAAACTGATTTTCAATGTAAATGAAATGTTCACTAGCCTCAATTAATTTCAAGTAGGCATTTTGAATGGATTTTTCTGTTTCTTTCAGTCCTAAGGACCATGCTCCTGCACTTCTTATGACTTGGACCTCACAAGTAGATTTCGGTTTCAGCATCTGGAAGAAAGGTGAAGTTCTCAGCTGCTTCTCTGTAAAATCACTTGGTGGTGTCAACAAAGGAGTAGGTCTACTGGGGCGTTTTTGCCTGAGAAGATAATTCCATCTCTGAACAAAATGTCTAGCCATGTCTCTTGCAGCTTCGCCTACGGTCATCATGTGTACATCATGCCAAGGCATTCTTGGTACTTTCCGCCTATCATACATTGATTCAAACGGCTTATCCAGGTCGTAGAAGTCGCAAACACGCGCATTCGAGTAATCTTTACCAGGAAAGATTTGGTCTTTCAAGAGATCATGATCATCCTTCAATACGTGCTCAGGAGTATCGTAACGCCCGTAACATAAATCTATACCTCCCATGAAAGCTATTGTGTTGTCAATCACAGTCATTTTTTCGTGATGGGCCCAAAAATAAGTGTTCTGAAGCCATTGATTTGGAGACCGGATCAGGTGAATATTTGGATGTAAGCTTAACATCGAATGTTTTGTCCATAAACTGTCAGTACCGACAGTGTTTGCAACATTCCTGTAAACGACGATGAAGATCTTCACACCCTTTTCTGCTCTTTCCTTTAAAATTCTATCAATTCTGAACTCTTGATTGCCATTTACTGGTCGACGCATGTAGAGTTCGGGAGAGAGCCACCAATCGTGTATGTAAATGACATCTTCAGCCATCCTTAACGCTTCACTCAATGCCCAGAAATAATCTCTACCGTCGACTAGAAATTTGCAGAAGGCATTTCTCCGTATTGGAGCAAAGCTATCGAATCTATGACGCTTGGTCCAAATGGTATTGTGAGCGGCATGAGAAATTGATGATACCCATTGTTTGAGTGATGACTCAGATTTACAGATTACCTGCAATTTTCTTTCCCCATTTTGCAACGTAATCAGTAATTTTGTGCCAATCTTGCTATTTTTGGCGTTCCAATCTAGCTCAGTCAAGTTCTCATCACCATCTCTTGAGCCTGAAAACTTTATTTTAAATTTCGAGTCCATGATGAAAACGTCCAGTGGAGTGGTGGAGTACAAATCAGACACGTACAGAATATAAGAGTGTCTTACCAGGAACCACTTCGTGGTATGTCTCTCGATCATTTCCTTAAAATCGTTGAACTTGAAATGGGATACACGCCAACCTTGCGATTTGGCCGTTGATCTGATAATCAAATAACCCTGTTTACTTTGATGGTGCTCCTCATAGCTTAGAAGATTTCCTATTGGTGATAACTCATAAAATTGAAATAGTCTGTTCGCTTGCTGTCGTAGACACAGCGCAATGTTCAGCAATCTCAGATAACGCTCGATTCGTAAATACATTGGTTGCGTTAAATCTTCTGGTTCATCTATCAAATCCTGTAAGTGTTTGACCTTTATTCTATCCATTGAAAAGTTAAGTGAAGAAGTGGAGCTGTGGGAGGAAGAGGAAGAAGATATCGCTACGTCCAGCCTAGTGGTAGGCTGCTTCACAAACATCGAAGTCTCGTGGTCATCGATCCGAGGGAAATGCGGTAGGTAAAATCTGTGATATCTGTTATGATCGATATAAAGCTTGTTCATGGTGTTTTCCTGGAATGAAACAAGTTTCAACCTGCTATGCAAGTTCGATAAGTCCTTGTAACTCTTGATAACACACCATTTAAGTCTATTTTCTCCAATTCCATATTCCAAATGCAACTTATATAGCCCCTTAGGACCATCTTCACCTTTTTTAAAAACGCCCTCAAATATTGAACTAGAATCATCATCATTCGCATTGTTATCTTCAGTCTTTGGTACCTCGTTTCTATTGCCCTCATCTTCCTCTCGACTCATATAACCAGGTGCTAACGGCTCCACACGCACTCCCAACATAGCCAACAACAAAGGAGCCCGCCTTTGGCCATGTTCATCACGCAGAAAATGCGTGCTAGCAAATAGAGCCGCGGGGCAACCTGCGGCTAACGAATCCAGCAGATCAGACGCCAATTTCTGCGTATACCTGTCCTTCTCATCGATAGGAGCATGTTGCAAAGCCAAGGATTCTCTGTGTTGCTGCTTCACATTCCTCGCAGCCTTCAATTTTGACAAAACGGCCACCTTCCTAAACGCTTGTTTGAACTCCTTACGCCAGATGTCAAACTGCTGGTCCTGAATAAATGACTTCCTTTTCCCACTGGGCGATCGACACCTCTCCACATCCTCTTCACCTTCATCTGGACCATCCTGAACTGCTGAGTTCGGTACCCCGTGGAACGTTAAATTCTTGTAAGCCGCCTCACGATCCTCATCACCACCATTATCACTCTGAGACTCTTCCTCTATGTCACCGCCCAACTCTCGGGCCTCGTAGATCCCTGGGACTACCGCTGAATCCCCTTGAACACCCTCCATAGCCGCTTGATGTGTTGTTTACAAGTGGCAAACAGCCTCTTATCCTATTTATTCCTCTAAATCTAGCCGCCGCGTCGGGTAACCTCTGCTTAGATATGGAGAATCCGTTAGATAGTGTCTTTCAGCCATTCCAGTGGTCAGTTGCCTTCCTGGGTGGCTCTAATAGTCACCCACATGGTTACAAAGTGGTTGACTGTGTTGCTGTGTGGTTCATTGCGTTGCGATGGGCTGTTGGATGCTTATCGCGATATCAGATCAAGAGATAAGATAAGTGGACCGGCTGGCCGACGAAGCGAAAACCGCCACTTCGGGGTGATTTTGGCTGGTTGGAAATAGATATATAGGTACATGCGTATGAATAAGATGTTTCATTGGAGTCAGATGGAGTTAAAGAGGCTTGTGATCGGTGTATGAAGCGGTTGTTTGCAGGTTGAGGTGGTTTTTGGCAGGATAAGCCTGAAAGCGAAGCGCAGGTTAAGTGAAAAATTTTCGATTAGATCGATCAATTAAGCGGTAAAACAGGGTATTATAGGTTCTCAAAGGTGCTATCGAGCGGATTGGAGGCGTGGAAATGACTAGTGAGGTGAGTAGTAGTAACGTTTCCAATAGCGAGGCTCAACGCGGGTTGTATTACCCGTTTCCGGGGGGTAAACCTGGAGTGACACTTACATCGTCTTGCTCTTCGACATCGGAATCTATGGCGGACGGATCTGCTTCTTGTTCATCGTCGACTTCTTCGCCTTCTTCGATGGAAAAAGGGCAGAGCGGTAGTCCAATTTGTAAGAACTGTTTGACTTCTACGACGCCATTATGGAGGCGAGATGAGAATGGAGCATTGCTGTGTAACGCATGTGGGCTATTTTTGAAATTGCATGGGAGACCAAGACCTATTAGTCTCAAGACTGACGTGATCAAGTCGCGGAATCGCAAGGGAACACATCACCATCAGCACCAGCAAAGTGATTCTGTGGTTGAGAAACAGCATACGAGGACTCATAGCGATGAAAAAAAGAGGAAACTGCCTGTGCAACCGGTTTTGAAGAAACAACGGGTTGTAGAGGACAATGAATCCAAGGATATTTTTTCTGCAGCCAACACGTTGGAAATATTAATGTCAGGAGACTCTATGAAGCCTAAGATCGAGCCCAAATTGCCTCCATCGCAAGCCAATACACAACTACCGCATTTGTCGACTTTACTGGGCGATGTCAGAAGTCAGTCAAACCCACCTGTGAGTCTCGTCGATCAACCAATGGAAACTAGCAAATCATTACATTTTGAGCCCAAAAACAAACCTTACATTCATGAAAGCATCCCAGTCTCTACAAGTAGCAGTACATCGTCGCTTGTACGAGGTAACTCGATATCACAGAGATATAATTCACCACCAAGGGCGCAAACGCCGCCAGCGGGGTCCGCACAACGAGTTTCAACACTTCCTGCTCCAGTGAATGTGCCATTGCCATGCAACGAACCACAAGAGAAGCTCCCGCTAAACACAGTTCTGCAAAATGAAGAAGATGTGATAAAATTGAAGACAAGAATTAATGAGCTTGAACTCGTAACGGATCTTTACAAGAGACACATATTCGAGCTTGACGAGAAGTGCAAAACATTGCAATGTGAGATACAAAGTTTGAGGAACTGATCATGATGGGGATATATAGAGTTAATAGCATACATATAGTAAGCATACTTCACGACTGATTTTCAATCGCTTCGCTTATATATAGGAGGATCAAGGATTTAGAAACTTTAATCGAGTCAAAATAGCATCAAGGTACCCATCATGTCACGTAATCCTGCTGCAGGATTGGAGAATACTCTATTTCAGTTAAAATTCACTTCAAAACAGTTACAAAAACAGGCCCAAAAGGCTTCCAAGGAAGAGAAACAAGAGTCAAACAAATTGAAGAAAGCATTGAATGAGAGTGAAGAGATTGCAAGGATATATGCGTCAAATGCCATAAGAAAGAAGAATGAGCGGTTGCAACTCCTAAAATTGGCCTCAAGAATTGATTCAGTTGCTTCCCGTGTGCAAACTGCAGTGACTATGAGACAAGTATCCGGATCCATGGCTTCTGTCTGTCGTGGTATGGATAAGGCTTTGCAAAGTATGAATTTGCAACAAATCACTATGATTATGGATAAATTTGAACAACAATTTGAAGACTTGGACGCAAGTGTCAATGTGTATGAAGAAATGGGGACGAATTCAGATGCTGTGATAGTAGATGCCGATAAAGTTGACGAGTTGCTGAACAAAGTGGCAGATGAGAACGGCCTGGAATTAAGGCAAAGTGCAAGACTTGATAATCTTCCGGAGATACAGCAACCTGAGGTAAATTGGCACAGAGGCTGCGTGTACTACGTGGTTAAAGCAATCATTTTTAATAGGTGGAAAAATGTGGGTTGTGTATATGTATAATTACAAAGTGCGAATTTAACTATATCATTGCATTGGTAGACCTCTTCCTCTACCTGGAGGTGGTGCCATACCAGCATTAGCGGGCTGACTTTCTTTATTTGTAATAGTTTCATCAACGGACAAGATTAGATTGGCGGCTTCAGTGGCACTGTTTAATGCATTTATCTTGACCAAAGCAGGTTCCCATACGAATTTGGCGAAATTGTCACCGACACTTTCTGACTCAAAATCAACACCATACCACTTCTCTCCTTTACTGTGAGCCATTCTTAGTCTATTCAGAATCTCCACGGCGTCAAAACCGGCGTTCTCACAGAGTTGTCTTGGTATAACTTCTAATGCCTTAGCAAAAGCATTGATAACTAATTGTTGCTTACCAGCTATGGTCTTTGAGTAATTACGCAGATATCTTGAAATTTCCATCTCTACGGCACCACCGCCTGCAACAATCAACTTATTTTGTAACGCTCTCTTGACAATCATGATAGCATCATGTAATGATCTTTCAACTTCGGCGATAACCTGCTCGGCACCACCTCTTAGAAGGAGAGTACAAGTCTTGGCCTTTGGGCACCCTTGAAACATATTATAACGCTCAGAACCAATTTGCATTTCTTCGAAAACTTCACACGTACCCAAGTGTTCCTCTCTAATGTCTGTAGTGGTAGATTGAATGGAACCACCAACGGCCAAGATAACGCGGTCCATGTCATCGCTACTCACTCTACCTGCGCAAAAGATATTTCTGTCAGCAAAGAATTGAGTAGCCAAATCACCGATAGGTAGCTTGGATAGAACAATGTTTGCACCAGAGACTTCAATTTGTGTCAACTTATCCAAGATTAGTTGCCATTCGGCATCCACAATGGCTTGGTAGTCGTCAACATGCTCAACGCGAACTTCAGCATTGTCTTTTTCAGCCTTCAACTCCAGTTCAACATTCAAACTCAAAATCTTTGGATTGGTAAACTTCTTAGGCTGTTGCTCGAAACCAGCATAGGAAAAAGTCTTCTTGAACG
>ERZ794936.601-NODE-601-length-15829-cov-6.421390_pt1 | contig 15829 bp, 8 predicted proteins | sample MGYA00511083_ERZ794936 | MGnify/ENA primary metagenome ERZ794936 (study PRJEB30137, sample SAMN04331409) | food metagenome | isolation source: Y2 must sample point D1 replicate A | place: Australia: South Australia | collected 2014 ... | reverse complement strand
CCTTTATGGAATAAGATATTGTGTGTTAGGACCCAACGTTCAGGAGTGACAAGTAGGACGCTGTGAAAAGTTAGAATTGACGCCGTTTAGGATGCTTCTAGTAAAAGTTTGTTCCCCGAGATTAGTATGAAGTAAGGTTTGCTCAAAGTGCTCAATAATCCCGCTTGGAAATGCCTGTAAAGCTTGGTGGAACAATTGAAGAAAATTTCGTGCCAGAATGCGTGGGGCGCCGCTGTTACCCGATCGTTGATGAAAAAGATAGTCGGAGCACACAGGAGCGCGCGCAACAAATACGCAGGTGCCGCATGATGCGTAAGAGATCGCTTAGATAATGTTTGCAAAGAGTAAGTGTCCAGCTCATAGAAAAGTTAAATGTTTGTATTATTCTTGAACAGAAGCTGCTTTGAACTACGTAACATGCGGTGTTTAGTATTTTTGCCATACTTTGCACTGAAGTCTCTGTTTGTTTGTTTAGCTGCGGCCTTTTCTGAAAACGTTCGCCGTGGCAGTTAGTACGTCAGCCTCGTTTTGCATGAAGTCCTTCATGATGTCGGAGAGCCAAAGCAAAATTTTTTTGGCCTTGGCGCAATTTTCGATCGAGAATGTAGAGATATTTTCAGCGGCGATGATGGATAAAATAAAGATTCTGGTCCATGCAAGTATATTAGAGATTCACCCCACGTAATTAATACCGAATAATATTTTGTGGTGACCTTACATCGTTGAACCAAGAACGTGGTATTCGAACGTCGTACGCGGCGATTAAAGTCCATTGCACGCGGTGCGGATTCGGCTTGCGCCGTTGTGCCCTTTATGCCGCACACCGTATACATGAGTCTGGCATATACGTGCTTCTTTTTTTGCTACAATTTGAACTCCGATGGTGCTCCAGGTAATGAGTCATATGAATTTGTAGCTCGCTTTGGTATATGATCATAAAACTACCACGCCTGATTTGAATAGTCCTCCCTTTGAACCGTCCACTGTCATTCGCGACTAATATAGTATGACTATGAATTGAAGATAAATTATCATCGGTCCCTAACCTCGCATTTCATTCGGGAGCAAAGGCCGCTAGCCTATTGCATCATCAAAAAGCGACTAGTCAGCCATCTTAATGGAGAGGCTGTCGAAGCTAGCGCTAGCTTTCATCCTCGTCAATCTTCGGATCGCCAATCCCGTCTTCATAAATTGCAAACACACACTCGCTCTCGGGCAAGCAAGGACTGTCGTAGATCTTGCAGATTCTTTGCTCGGCCCTTCCCTTCTTGAAAGAGAGTCGAGTGGTCGAACTGTGAGCAATAATATTACCACCGATCGGCTTCTTTGGATCCGGATTGTACATCGCAGACATACCATCAACCTGAGCGACGACCTGATTAGTGATCACAACCGCAATTCCAAATTCGTCAGCAAGCCTTTGCAATGTTCTCATGAATTTAGCGACATGGGTTTGTCTCGCGGACAACTCTCCTCTGCCAGAATAATCTGTTCTATACAACGACATGATCGAATCCACTATGAGCAACGAGAACCGAGACTCGGACATCATTTGCGCCGCCTGGTGCAAAAGCTGGAATTGATGCTCAGCATTGTAAGCACGAGCGTAGGCAACATTATCAAGACAGTCATCTGGGTTGAGCCCATAGCGCTGTGCGATAGACACCAAACGCACAGGTCTGAAAGTTCCCTCTGTGTCGATGTAGAGACACTTTCCCTCGCCACCTCCCATGTCAATGGGCAACTGACACGTGACGGCGAGCGTGTGACACAATTGCGATTTTCCTGTTCTAAACTCGCCGAACACCTCTGTGATCGAGCCTGTTTCCACGCCTCCTCCGAGTAAAGTGTCCAATTGTTTCGAGCCCGTGGTGAGACAAATGAGCTCAGATCTTCTGCTATGGAATTCAGACGCAGTGGTGAATCCCATGGGCACAAGTCTCGCAGCCTCTTGGCTGACTCTGTCGGCTTTGGCCTCTGAGATACCCTTCACAGTAAGCAACGCCTTTTTTGGGGCATATGCCACACTTTCGACCGTGTGATAACCTTCGGATTTCAATTTTTTGATATCTCCAGCGGATATTCCGTTTCCTTCAAGTTGCTCGATCAAAAGAGGACCGGCAAACGCGTCCTCCTCCTGCTCCACGTGTTCTGACATGACTAGATTGAAGCGCGTCTGTTTCTATACAAAATGGAATCTGTTTTGAGATACGCGTCGGAAACTTTGAAAAGTATGTGTTATTGTCTCTCAGTGTCAAAGAAGTCTGCGATATGAATCGGTACGGAAAAAATTACTCAATAAATCACTTCAGACACGTTAAAGAAATCGAGTACGCGTAGTCACAGGCCCCAAAAAAAGGCGTTCCCAGTGCGCGCAGGCACAGATCAATTTGCCTTCCAAATCGGGTAAGACCTCGCCATCACGCCTCAGGAAATGTAAACATTCAACACAGCAAGATTCCAGAGGTCAAACTTTAAATTAAAAGATGCCTGAATGCTCAAAATTCATACGCTGAACAAGTATCTCAATACTATCACGAGATGGTGTGTAAACTTCTCAGGATTCATTATTGATGATGTCACATTCTATTGAGTATGAGCTGCTGTTTGAATCTATATAATCGTGGTGCCTCCGATGAACAACTTTCCCCTCTCCTCATCACTTTCGCATGACCATGTGACGCACCGATCGTTGTGTTGAAACACCGCGTCAACAGGGCTGAATAATTGGTTGATCATGAATTGGCGCACGTAACGCGAAGCCATCCGAGCCGGGTTCCTGGTCGCATGTTCACTGTCCTTGTACTCCTTCGCTCTGATCTCGTTTTTCTCAAACACGTGAAGAATGGGGATCTGTTCGTCTTCATACTGCTGTAGATCTTTCACGCTTATGAACTCCTTGAGAATGTGGTCGCCAATCTCCTTGTCGATACGGACTTGCTCCATGAACCCAAAGCGTACCACGCACTTGAAGTGTCCTGGAACCTTCGTTGCACTCACCAAGACCCTCTCCTCTATAGGCACAAGCGGAATCGAAAGCACTCTCATTCTGCAGAACACCACCAAAGAGGGGATCGATCCAAACTCTCGAATAATCTTGGCATATACCCGTGGCACGGTGTTCGGCGACACTATGTCTTGGTGAGGCGTGTCTGAATAAATGATGCAAGCACCTGGCATCGAATGCCGCTTCACAACGCCAAATCTGGTATTTATTCTTTGGAAAAGATTCGGTGTGTCGTCACTCGATGCGCCATGATAGCTGGTCACCAGAGCAGGGATCGAAGCATTTTCTTCTTCATACTCTTGAGCAGCACTGCGCCCTCTCAAATCCACCACCTCAGCAGTTTTGCAATCGGGATACAATTCGGTCAATCTTACCCGGGATGCGAGTTGCCTGCTGACAGTTTTGTCGCGGCAATATCTCCAGAAAACGAGGAAGCTCAAAAAAATTGCACACATCATTAGTGGGAACCATGCTCCATGAGGTACCTTCTTGATATTTGCGATGACCAAGCAAAGCTCCAACGGAACAAACACCAAGCAAAATAGCGTCGTAACATACCATTTAAACTCATACACATACGTCATGCAAATGATCATGAGCACCGAAGTCACCACAAAGTCCAAAGAAATGCCCAATCCGTAGGCTGCTGTGACATTATTCAGATTTTTAAAACCTGCAGTGGTTGCACAAACCCCAACAAGAAGCAAGAAATTTGCAACAGGGATGTATACTTTACCAGCATAGCTTGCCGACACGTGCTTAACCTTTAGTTTGGGGAAACAGTCGAGGTTGATAAGTTGTGAGAGTATACTGAACACTCCAAGGATTAAGGCCTGAGAGGCGATAATCGTGCTGAGCGTAGCCAATACAAACATCACCCAGTACTGTGGGCTGCCAGTCGTACCCGGAATTGACAAATAGAATACATCCGCAAGCCCTTCTGGGTGATTGACCAAGTAAGCACCCTGCCCCAAATAAGTGATGACCAAAGTGACAAAGACAAACGAGATTCCGATTTGGGTGGGTGCTCTTCCAAAATGCCCCAAGTCAGCAAACATTGCTTCTGTGCCCGTGATTGCCAACATCACACCTCCAAGGGCGTCAATGCCAACATTTTTCAAAAGCTTGATGGCATAGTACGGAGACAACGCCCTGAAGATTGATGGGTGCGAGGTTATGTTAATGATACCACAGATGATCAATCCAATCAACCAAAGCGTGATGATTGGCGCAAACAAATGCGAGATCCGGTGAGATCCTAGCTGCTGAATTGCAAACAAGAAAATTATGACGAGTTCGGACACGAGCAACACGTAATTGAAGTCCGGTTTCGCCACCTGGATTCCAGCAATAGCACTCAAGACCGAGGTGGTAGGAGTCAATAAGCCATCGGAAAATACCAAAGAGCACCCCAAGAAACAACCGAATAAAGAAATGAGCGACATTTGTTTTACCACGGCTGGCTTTTTGGCCCATGAGTCCAGATCGAGTGCATTTGAAACAAAACTGGATGATGTTTCCGTTCTCTTTAACAAGATCGCATCAGATCTCTCGGGTGTGCCAGGGATGATGACGCCCTTCGGCCCTGCTCGCAAGCACCTGGCAATTTTTGCATAGATGGCAACTTGCCCACCTTCGCCTTCATTCGGTCCATAAGTAAGAACAATAATTGCGTATTTTGCCAAAACTATTATGATAAACATGTAGAATATTGCCGATATTGCGCCGTAGATATCATCAGGAGTAGGGGTGTCATGCGGGTATTGAATGGAGTTCAAGACATACAAAGGTGATGTTCCGATGTCACCGTAAATAGCACCAAGAGACGAGTATGCCAAAATCAACGTTTCTCTCACGGATGGTTTTCTAACACACTCTTTCTCCAAAACAGAGACGTCGCCTTCTTCCTCAAGGACCGGAATTATCGACTCTGCATCCTTCGTGATCAGCTCCGTTTGAGTGTTCTCGACGATAGAGTCCTGAGGCCCCGGCTTCCTGGATGATTCTTCTGTTTGCATGAAAGGTATCAATTGGAGATTAATGGAGGAAAAAGTGAAGGCAAATACGTTTACGAATGCTAATTTCAACTACTTATAAACTTCAGGAGTTGACCATCTCTGAAGTGGGGAAAGGCTCTCCGAATCTAGTTGGTCTATGCATGTGAACCCACAAACCAAAAGGATGCGTGGCCCAGTGCTAAAAATGCCTCATACATAAGCTGCAAATGTTCACTATCTGAGACAGATGCACGCTGGCGTCAGCATCTGCATGCACAACTTACCGTAAACGCGCCACCTATGAGTGATAAATCCGTGTCGATAACCATGTATCTAGCAGATATCACTGCGGGATTTTTGTTGTAAACCAGATCTTGTGGGTAATCTTAGATTGACATAGTATTGTGTCGAGGCAATGGCTCTTGAATATGTCGGTTGTGAAGACTCATTATGTACTCAAGACTTGCCACAACCACTGCTACACGGAAACTAGTGCACTTGGTCTGAGTTCAAACAATCCGTTCGGCGTGTAATACAGCTATGTTTTCTTAAGTTAAAGACACAGAAGACACGACAAGAGGTGACAGCAAAATGTTTGCGGCATTTTGTGAGTGGGTTCGAACCATCTGTGGCCATGGATGCAAAAGCCAGCGACAGTAAAATCGCGCAAAGAATTGAAGAAAAATAACGCAGCACAGCCCTGGATCCCGCGCGGCTTTCTCGATTCAGACACCTTGACAGCTCAAACGAGACAGCTCAAAAATAGCGCTCACACACATCATATACCACTTTCAAGCTATGACGCTTTTTGATTTGATGATCTTTTTTTGGTGGAATTTCCTATTCCAACAGATATGTGCCGCGTTCGACGATCGATGAATGCGACTCAGTAGTAATCTCAAATTCACACGGCAGAGCATTGTTCTTTCGCGAATGATGATTATGAGCCACTTTGAAGGACTAAGAATTCCCTCAAAGCAACAGTTTAGATTCGGCGCATGGCAAGAAAAATCTTCCAAAATAGCACGAGCATTCGCACAAGAGCAGCAGGCTCAAGCCTGTAAGCATTTCAGATCCGGCAATTTCCTGTCCTGATAATGTTGAACAATTGTCGCAAGCATTTGCTCAGCATTTTTCTGGCTGCAAGCGACGGCGATAGTTGACGCGTAACAATTTTGTGGGCCGTAGAATAAGCAAATGCTACAGGAGGGAGACACGTATTTTTGAATATTGAAACTAACATTTGATTGGTACACTGCAAAGTTTGCGTGCTGAAGTATGCGGTTTGCTAGTGAACGTAATTGCACGAATTATTTGTGTCGGAGTGATTTTTTTCGCGTCAGTGATTCTTACGAGTTAAAAAGCGGCCGGAAACTACAGTTCAGTTGCCAAAAGTTCCGGTAAATCAACATAATCAATAATGTCATAGAGGGGCCCAAGATTTGCTCGAAATGAAGCAGACGCATAAATCATGCCTCAGCCAAAAAGGGCTCGCGAAGTTCTCACGTGAATGCCTCAACGTGGCGCGCGTCAATACGCGTCGCATTATCGAAGAGATCGCATTGTTGTTGGAGGATATATTTACACGTTGGGAAAATGCTGAAAGAGATTCCTGCTTTTATCGACGGAAACACTTTTGTTCACTATGATCAAGGCCTGAATCGATTATACGTCGGGAATGCTGAAGGAGTTTTGAAAGTGTTCAACCCAGATGAGCCGGACTCTGAGCCGGTGCCTTTGGACATCCCTGAGTATTTGACTTCCTTGAAATCTTTTGGTAACAAGGTTGCTCTCACAAACACCGAAGGCCGATTGGTCATCTTTGATTTGGGTGACGAGATCACGGGAGATGAGGATTTCTCTGAGATAAACAAGTCTAGTTTTCCATTGAGAGACGTGGAGATCATCAATGAGGGAAACAGGATCATATTTGGCGGAGACAATAATAGCATAATGATTGCGGATTTGTCCCAGGAAAACAAAGTTGACGAATTCCCGCTTGCGGATAAACTAGTGAACATCTCCTATAACTCTTTGGGGGAGTTGGTGGCGCTCACTTTGGCCAATGGCGAGGTGCATATCTACTCTGTCTTCAACGAGAAGCCTGAGCTCGTTGAAACTATAAAGGGAGTATCACCGCCCAAAGCCAACACTTCGCTCACCGATGTTCACTTTCTTGGTTCTAATGCTCATGAACTCCCGTGCACTCGCTCAATCTGGTCTTCCAACGGAGAACATATCTTCGTGCCTACTATGTCAGGCTCTGTCAAGGCTTTTAATCGAAGCGAATGGTCGCTGAATATGGAGACACCCCAAAACTCTGAAATGCTTGTGGCAACGACAATTTCGCCAAATAACAAGTACGCCGCTCTTCTTCACAAGAACGGCACGATCAAAATTCATGACTTGGAAACGCTTCTGCTCATTCGTACTTTGGACAATTACCAGCCCGCCATTTTATCCATCAACTTGGCATGGGCACGGAACACCCTTTACGTTGGTGCCACAAGTGGCTCGTTTTATTCTTTCGATATCTCGCTTGATAATGAGAAGGAAGCGGCTTCTGAAATTGCCCCTGCTATCTCCGAAGTCGATAAACTCTTTTTGGAGGAAGCTAGCGATTCTGAAACCGAGGATCCCGACGCTCACCCAGAAGTATCTAGAAAAAGGGATGCGCTTGATGACTCCAGAATGATCGACGAAGACGATGACGACGAACAAGAAGAAGATCCTTATCGTTACCATAACAAGAAAGTGGACGATATTCTCGAAAACAGGCGGAAGAAAGCTCGATTTCTGTCACCAGATACCGTTGCTGCAGCCACACGCGAGTCGCTTGTGTACGATATAATTCCATATTCCCCAGGATCGACCCCGTGGTTTCAATCAGCAACTTCTGGTTCAAGCTCCACGAAAAGAAGGTACCTATTCATGAATTCGATCGGTTACGCGTGGTCCGTCAAGAATGCATCAGACGACTCTTCTGATATCCAGAAAAGTATGACAATCTCGTTCTTCGACAGATCTATGAACAAAGATTATCATTTTCTTGACTACTATGACTACGACTTGTGCTCGATGAATGAAAGAGGCATTTTACTTGGGTGCTCGGGTCACCGGAATGAGCTGAGTGCTCATAAAGGCCGCGTTTTCTACAGACATCATGTCAATACCAGTGACTCTTGGGAAAGACAGATCCCGCTTTTACAGGAAGAACACATTACCTCGATATGTATCACCAGCTCTTCGGCTGAGACTTCTGGTGATTCTATCATTGTGGTGGGCACAAGTCATGGTTACCTTAGATTCTTCAACTTGTACGGTTTGTGCATCAACATCATGAAAGTCTCGCCTGTCATCTCGCTTGTGTCATCCGCGTTGAACACAGTGTTTTGCATCCATCAATCGGGAAAAGATAACTACAGTTACTCGATTATAAATGTCCCCGAAGAGTATAAATTCTATCAGCAAGAGTGCAATTTGCCCATCAAAGCCTCTCGGGGGCCCTTGATCAAGGGTCTTTTCTTCAATGATCATTCAGATCCCTGTCTTGTGGCGGGCCACGATGATACTCTCGTCGTCTTGTCTCACTGGAGGGAACCGGGGAATGCTAGATGGGTTCCTCTTCTCAATTGCACCGATGCGATTTCTGACTTCGGGTTGTCGGAATCCAAAAAGAACTGGAAGTGTTGGCCGCTCGGTCTACAAGGTGATAGGTCCGTGTGCTTGATTCTCAAAAACAACGATATTTACCCTGGCTTCCCGCTTCCCTTGCCCATTGAGTTGGATTTACGGCTTCCTACGAAATGCTTCAAGAGCTTATTGAAAGGCGGGAAAGAAGCAGCAGAAGAAGATGAGGATGAATTTGCAACTGGTGATGATGAAATTGAGAAGAAGTTGCAGAAGGTGAAGGAGGAAGACCCTGAAGAAGAGTACTTGCGAGTCACAACTCTAGGCAGGCTCTTGGCATCTTCCTTATCCGATTTGGGAGAAGAGGAAGAGCACATGGAAACCTTAAAAAGCTACAGTCTTATTTTCGACAAGTCTTTACTCAAGCTTTTCAACAGCGCATGTCAGGAATCACGCCTCAACAAGGCCTTCAGCGTTGCCAAGCTCATCAAGAATGACAAGGCTCTTCTAGCAGCTAGCAAAATTGCCGAGAGGCACAACTTCGCGAATCTCATGGCCAAGATCACCAAGTTGAGAGAGGATCTTTTGGATATGTCTGAAGATGAAGAAGATGAATAAGTCTGGATACTGAGCGGCGTCAAACTAAATTTTTGTTGATACTAAACGTCTTTTGGCATTTTGAAGTATGTACATATAATAAGGCCTTGAGTCGATTCAAATCAGACGTATACAAGCTTAGGAGAGCTGTCTCTTGATGTAGTGGTAGATGATTGGGGTAATCCACAAAGCACCGGCCATCAAACCGGCAGTCTGCAACGTGCTGTAGGCGTATTGCTCCTGCAATTTCTTTTGCTCCTCAGAAGGCTGAGCACCTGGTCCACCGAACATTTTTGTATGATATGAGAGGTTGTATAGAGTGTAAAGCAAGCCTGGCCAAGTTCACTGATTTTTTTTTTCGAAGTAAGTCACGTGGCGCGGGTTGTGCTCTGACTAACAAGAATTTGGCGGGGTGCTCGTTAGTGAAGCACAGACCGGCATTTTTAGACTTGAAGAAAGTATATTAAACATGACTTCCATCAAACCCTTCAAAGTGGAGGATCTCTATGAATTGAATAGCGTGAACCTTGACCCTTTTACAGAAAATTTTAACCTTCTGTTCTACCTACAATACATCTGCGACTGGCCCACACTTTTTTTCAAGTCTGTAGAGACCACGGGCACAGGAAATCCCGAAATCAGCGGATACATGATGGGCAAAACGGAGGGACAACTCAGTAGGAAAGAGTGGCACACACACATCACAGCTGTCACGATCGGGCGCAATTACAGGCGCATCAAGTTGGCTTCAGACTTATGCACGCATCTAGAGCAGATCACTGCGATCGCACCACATGAGACTTTATTTGTAGACCTCTTTGTCAAGGTCACGAACACTGTTGCTCGCCAGCTATACGAAAAATTGGGATATCTGGTCTATAGGCGAGTGATAGGTTACTATGGGGGTACATACCCCACGGATCGAAACCACGTTGATGATGAAATTGATGCGTTCGATATGAGAAAGGCCCTTCCTCGCGATGCAAATAGAGAAACTGTCCGTGAAAATGGTGACAAGTGTTACGTTTTGCCTCAAGAGATCGCCTTTTGAGTCTGTTGACGCTCGTGGTTATGGCTATGGCTCTGTCTAGAAGGGGATTGTGCTCTAAGTGCTCTAACCTCCGTTGCCGACAATTGAGGCGTGGAATGGTTCGCTGTCAAAGGAGCAAAAGGACAAAAATTTCACATGATATGTTACTTTAGATGAAGAAGCTCTGGATATTATGTATTCTAAAGACGTACGAGGCATGAGGCATGTTAAAGAAATACGAAGCTTCATTGTAGAGGCGCACACACACGATATCTACAAGATGACGCATCATGTTTTATCACGCCTGTTGCTTATTTGCGAACAGCATATTACTATCAAGCAATCGGAGAGCCAATCTTGGCGTTTGCTAACATTTATGTTTTTTAAACAAATTTTCATGTGCCTATTTAACAAACAGTGTGCCTCCCCGACCGCAAATTCGCTACCAATCCTACAACTATGCAGAGCGCCTCCCTTCTACACAGGCCTGTGACTATTCTTGCTTCGCACTGGTCATACCTAACCGCTAACTTTTCCTATCTTTCTCTTACATAAAGTTCATAAGCATGTCGAAACAATTTCACGCTAGATCACTACTAAAAGAGTCGCTTTCGAACTCTTCGTCAAGGTCGGCCTCACGTGTGAGAACGCCGCTTCCAGATGGCGAGGAAAATGGCGCATTAGATGTCAACTTCCTGTCGCTTGAAGAGCTCCTTTCCAGAAAGCTTGAATCTCTACAATCAATGATGCTTCTGAGCGAAACGGAGGACGTTGAGAACAGGGACTCGATGATTGCAGACTCTCAAGATTACAGACAAAAAAACGCCGCATCCATGAACAAGGCCAGAATTCAGTCCGACTCCACTACAATAGTTGACATTGTTCTGTCCTTACAGCACTCGAGATCACTGGTCTCCTCTCAATCCAGAGAATTGCTTTTGGCGCAGCTCTACAGACTCATTGTGACCAAACCCATCACGGTCTTCAACGAAGAACTTGCCGACGCTCGCACCTATGTCTCCGAAGAAGTCGCCCTGTCTTTGGTGAAGCTTCTCACTAATGGAGATTATAGATCGTCGACCGAATTCATACTTCTTTACAGGTCCATTATTGCTCTTCTCGCAAGCAACCTCGAGGACTTTGGGGAGATAGTGAGCCTGGATTTCATCGAAAGCTTGGAGAATCTCATCCTGGCGCCTTCCAACCTGTACATCACTAATGAGAACAAGGCCAGTGTCATAACAGGTTACTGTGGCTTGCTATTAGTGCTATACGGGGACGCGTCGGCCTTTGGCGTGGACGATAAAGTGAAGTGGCTTTTGGAGTTTGCGCAAGGGTTTGTGCAAAGTTCCATCAACTTGAAAGTACTGCTCGACACAGGTGACAGGGAGTACTCCACATTGATGCATGAGAGCGAGGATAAACGCTTGGTCGACGAGCAGGAGTCACACTATATTGCTGAATCCAATGTTGCTGTCGCTGCATTGCATGGTGTTGGTGTTTTGATCACATTGCTCCAGAGGGGTGAGTATCTCAATGAGCTTCTTGGATCTTTGGCAACCGAGCTTGTGGCCATCGTGGACAATGATGAGATAGTAGAAGTTTCCAAAGCTGCATCTAAAGTGTTGGCTTTATGTTACGAATGTTACACCTATGAAACTGGCACTGATGATGACGAGGATGCTGATACCGAGTACAACTACAATGCTCCGTACTACGAGCAGGAGGCCATTATCACAACATGCAACCGCCTTGCTAACCTTTCTTCCAAAAAAGTTGGAAAAAAAGAGAAGAAAGACACAAATACTGTGTTCCAAGAGGTGGCCAAGACCATCGAGTATTACACCAATCCCGAGCAGAGAGAGGAAATCTACAAGTTATCTCCTGCAGGACTTGAGCTTTTGGCGGATTCTGTTAGCTCTACCCATGTGAAATTGTCGCGTTCTAAGACCTTGTCCATCAACAGCTGGTTCTTATACTTCAGGTTGTTACACCTCAAATGGTGCTTCGGGTTTGGATTACATGATCAGCTCGTGGAGAACCCAGAGATCAAATCTCTCTTAAGGGCTCCAAGCTCCAAATATCAGCAAAAGTACAGCAGTGGCGATGACGATTTGATAGGTGACATTGGGTTCGGTAGAAACGCAAGAAGCGACGTGGAGCGTTTTGCAAAGACGGACAAAAAGCGTGCTAACGATTTGAAGAAGGCTAGAGAAGACAAGATTGCACAAGACCTCGAGGAACTACAGCTTGATTCCTAAGTCGTCAAGCTTAGAATTTATTTATTCTTCATTAATTCACAGACATTTTTCTTATCATGACCTCAATTTATTAATCGATGACTGGGCTTCTATTCTATGTATTCTATGGGTCTAGATGGCTAATAAATAAGTGAAATCGCCTGCGGTGCAGTCAAATACTCGGCCGTCTTCCCTACTGAACGATGAAGTCGGTGACATTGAACTTTTCGGAGGAAATACCCATTTGGCCAATGTACTTTCTTGCCTCCTCAGCCAATCTCTCGCTCGTCTCATCATCCCAGTTAAGCTCATTCTTCATGATCTCAACAACACCATCGACGGCGTGCAAAGCCTGTCTAGCATTCAAGAAGGCCAATCTGGATCTTCTAGCCAAGAAGTCAAGAGGCGTTCTGATGTACTCGTACTTCAAAGAGTACTTCAACTCGGCAACGGTGAAAGGCTCGTCGAAAGACTGGTAGGACAAAAAGTTGTCGTCAGTGGTCTTCTCAGTAGAAGGCTCAAAGCTCTTGGACGCGGCCAATGTGACTGGCAACTTGTTGAAGTCGGACTCCTGGTACAACTCCAAAATAAGGGATGATCTCGAACCGTAGTTGTGACTGAGGTACTTGGCCAACTTCAATGGGATCTTGTACTTGTGAATCAATCTAGCAGAATAATTCTTCGAGTAGTCTTCACCACCGATAAGGATGAGCTCATTGGTTCTGCAAGGGCCAACCTGGCGGTTACCAAAGTCGAAGTTCTTAACAACGTGGTCAACGGTCTCTTGAGCCATTTCTCTGTAGGTAGTCCATTTGCCACCAGAAATTGTGACCAAACCAGACTCAGACTGAGTGAGCAAATGCGAACGAACCAACCCTTGCGTGCCAGTTGCCTCCTTGCCCTTTGGCAACTTAGATGGGTCACGGGCCAAAGGTCTAATTCCCGACCAGGCAGACAAAACATCCTCTCTGTGAACAGGGAATACAAGGTATTTCTGCAACTCGTTCAAGATGTCCTGAATCTCTTCTTCAGTAGGAACTGGGTTTTCGGGGACAGACTTCAAAGGTGTGTCGGTGGTACCGGCCAAAACCTTTCCTTGCCATGGCAAGAAGAACATAACTCTACCATCAGAGGTAGATGGGTCCAACAAACCCATGGTCTGTGGGCCGTAGTATTCAGGGAGCACGACGTGGACACCGGAGGAAGGAACCACCATTCGTGGGGCCTGTGGGATCTTTGGTGGCAAGCCTTGTGGGTCAGCATCCATTTCCAAAAGTCTGTCGGCCATGGGGCCGGTGGCGTTCACAGTAGCAGTGGCTCTGACGAGAGATTCCTCGCCGGTTTCGCGGTTGCGGGCCAATACACCAACAACCTTTCCGTCTTCCTTGATCAATTGTTTCACTTCCATGTAGTTCAACACAGTGGCGCCATGGCTAATGGCGGTAATGGCTAAGGTCGAGTTCATTCTGGAATCATTAAATGTACCGTCATGGTAAACACAAGAAGCTTTCAAGTTGGAATGGTCCATCATGGGCGCAATCGAAGCGGTAGTTTCCTTGGAGAATATCGTGGAGTTCCTCAAGTTTTGGTGGCCGGCGAACCAATCGTACATTTTACAGCCAACAAAAAAGTATGGCACTTGCCACCACTTGTACACAGGGATCATGATGGGCAAAACAGAACACAAGTGTGGGGCGGTACGAAGCATATTGCCTCTTTCGTTCAACGCCTCAATGACCAAGTCAAGCTGGTCTTTCGAAAGCTGGAAAATGGCCTTCTCCAAGTATCTGACACCACCATGGGCCATTTTGGTGGATTTCGACGACGTTCCCGAAGCGAAATCGCCCTTCTCCAACAAACACACATTGAGACCTCTGGTGGCGGCGTCAAGCGCGGTACCTGTGCCGGTGGCTCCACCACCAATGACCAACACGTCGAATTTGTCGGTAGTCTTCAATTTTTTTAAAAGGTCCTCCCTAGTTGGCGGCGTCTCGAGAGTCGTGAGTAATGGTTTGTAGGAGTTATTGAACTCACGCTGGTTGGGCTGTTTAACGAAGTCCAAGTAAACCACCGAGGCGCCGGCAACACCGCCGGCGGCCAAGGCAGTCTTTGCAAGTGCTGACTTGAAAAAGCGAGACATAGTCTTTCTACAGCGACAGTTACTTCGTGGTGCGGTAGTAGACACTTAGAAGCAGATGCGAGTGTGAGTAGGAAGTCTCGAAGAAGTGAAAGACAAACGTATAAGAACAAAAGCCTGGCAATAGCAAGAAGCAATAAAAAAAAAGAAATAGGCTATGTTAATTGCTAAATACTGGACCCGGCCTAACTGGCGCCGCGGCCACCGGTATGTAGGCGAACGTGGAGGGTTGCGTCCCGTGGCTTGCATCGAAGCATCATACAGTCCACGCATCGGCGGGCGGACGACAAGAAATCCACCTTCATTGATGAGCATTGTCCACAGGTTTGTATGTACTTTTTCTTTCAAATAATTAAGGGTCGCACTGAGTGAGCCATCATTTTACAGTATAAAATATCATTATTGAAAGGTAGACTTTTGCGAATTTTCGAGTGACTACTAAATTCTATAATTATTCATTTGCAAAGCACGTGAACCCCAGGGCAAAGAAAAATTTACACTGCCGATTGCCAGAGATCATAACGCTTCGAGACGCCCCGCGCGTTATGTAAGCCAACGTGCAACCCTAAGACCGAGGTGGCCCAATGAGTAAAAAATTACAGGAAAAAGAAAAGTGTGATCAGATCTATAGATCCAGAGTAGGCAAACCTGCCAAATTTGCGTTCTACTAAATCAAACTATTCGGTCAAAGCCTGAAACACTGCACCGAATAGCCGGACCACAGTACAATAGGCGGTACTTTTGCGCGTGCTGGCGTCGACAATATGGCCCTTAGCCGATGGCCGGTTTCTTCGCCCATCGTGGTTGGCGCCTCGCACCAGCGGAATAACGTTGTATCATGTGACCTCGGGGTTCCGGCATCTATCGTTGCCATCAAGCAGCACTACACAGTACATGCACACGGATCTAAAATTCTGCCCTCATGAATGTAATCGGTGGTGCAGGTAGAGTCCCGAAACATAAAAAATTTGAATCATGAAGGTTTGATCCAATTGGGAAAGGAGGGGTATACATGACTCAGTCGGAGATGTGCGCGTCACGCTTTGCTTCGTTGGCCTCTTGTGTGCACGGCTGGCGCATTCATAACCCGCACCGTGGCAAACATGGTGTGGGGGTGCCCGTGGAGAGCTGAGCCCCGAGCTATCAACCATTCAACGTGGGGCGAGAGTCAAGGATTTGTGAAGTCCAAAG
>ERZ794936.600-NODE-600-length-15860-cov-31.830180_pt1 | contig 15860 bp, 6 predicted proteins | sample MGYA00511083_ERZ794936 | MGnify/ENA primary metagenome ERZ794936 (study PRJEB30137, sample SAMN04331409) | food metagenome | isolation source: Y2 must sample point D1 replicate A | place: Australia: South Australia | collected 2014 ... | reverse complement strand
AACCGACCAGGAATCTTGAGCAAAAGTCTTAGGCAACCGACCAGGAATCTTGAGCAAAAGTCTTAGGCAACCGACCAGGAATCTTGAGCTAAAAGGAAAAATTGATGGACCCTGGTGAAAAACAGGACCACATCAAAGGGTTCGCATGAGCAAGATTCAATGTCTACAATACTCACCAATGTATATACTATTTTTGTATACGAAAAGAGAGAACAAAACAAAAAAAAAAACAAAAAAAACCAAAAAAACCAAAAAAAAAAACAGGCCAACTTGTCTCCTCCCAACAACTACCTATTTCCTGAATTACGTAGTATTGTGTTGAATCTCCTCGTAACTACTCTCAAAGATTTCCCATTCATCACATGTAAAAGCTCTTTCATAAAATAAAAATAGAAAAAAAAAACTACAGATTGTCAAAGTATACGTATGCACCAGTAATCGTGGCCGCTACTCCCAAAGTAAATAAAACAACCCCATACAAGCAACTGGCAGTAATGATAACATTGGGTTTCAAAGTTTTTTTTCTCCATTGATACAATGTTTTTTTGAAAATTTGCAAAATGTTCAATTTTGCTAAAAATCTTTTGAAAAAATTCTCTGATACTCCTATACCCATGTCTGCTCCAGTGGCAATGCTCAAATTTCTGTGAGTGTTAAACAAATCGTATGGGTTGGAACTCAATAATGGCCTCATTTGGTTATTATTAGAACCTGATGACGCCAAAAAGTAATCTAGTGATGAGTTTGGTAGTAAAGTGTTGTTAGTCTTGGTATTGATATTGGCATTGTATTGTAAAGCATTACGTAAATTGTTTGAATTGGAAGCATTGTTGTTCCCTGCCATGTACATGTTTTCATACGGTCCGGTTTTTTGTTGTTGTTGTTGTTGTTGTTGTTGTTGCTGCTTCTGAATATCGTTGATTACATTTTGGTAGTAATCATACGGTTCATAACTCTGATTAAACAAGTTATTGGCTTGACCACCCATATAGTCTGCTGACATTCCATCATAATACCCAGAACCAGAAATATCTGGAAAATAAGCATCAAAGTCTTTGTTCAACAATTTGTACTCTTCTTTTAATGAAAACCAAAAATAGATCAAAAAATGGAAAATAAAACTTATAATTGTAAACGGAACCATTACTGTCAAAAGAAAAAAATATATGTTTTTCGCACCCCAATAATTGACAAATGGTGTGAACAATTGCTCGTGTCCTGGAACATAAATGAAATATATGGATGAAATCAAAGACTGACCAATAACAGCCAACACATCACCCAAAATGATCAAAAAGCATTGAAACAACTTTGTCCATACTTTTTTTGAATTTTCAATTCTGTAAAAAAACCGAGTAGGATATTGACCATTGTTCGTATTCACATTATTAACAGACTCGTCATTAGACATAGCAGCCAATCCTGGATCTGTTCTTGTCCAGTCGCTGAATCTACGCGACAGTTTTTGTGGCAATGTGCTCAACCCATTGTTTTTGTAAACAGTTGGATCGTCTGTGTATTTGTTTGAATTTAGTATCGAATCGTACCCCATAAAATTATTGTTCAAATCAACATACAACACATCTTCTGTTTCTCCTGTAGATGTGATGTTTTGTTTGGAAAGTTTACTACTATCGGATTCCTTGTTAAGAGACCCCACATTTTGTGCAGCCAACGCATTAGAATTCAATGCCGTGTTTTCGTCTTCATTTTCATCATCATGTTGTTTTTTAGACGATAGCAACGTGGCAGACTTTAATGCGTTGGTGCATGCGTCCAAATTTATCCAATTTCTAAGACTCAATTTGTGAGTCTTGCTGTATGGATCTGGTGAGTGATCTGGTGAAAGAAGAGAATTTGGACTGAAAAAAGAACTGTTTTTACTCAGTGATTGGGATCCCGGTTTAGAAACCAAAACAGATGCCACAGCGCGTTTTGGTTTATCACCAGTTTTACTGCTAGCATCAACAATTTCTACTTCATTCAAATGTTCTGCAGGAACTGGAATCTCCTGATAATAAGATATGTTTTCCAAAATCGATATCAAAAATTCACTCAAAGACCAAGATATCCCAAAAATGTAACTTTGTTTTGGAATGATGTGCCATACATTAGGAACACCATTTTCCTCTGTTTGTAGTTTCGAATTTGAATGGTAATTTGTAGAGTCCACCTGCGGATACGCTAAAAAGAAAATGATCAAAAACAAAAACCAGTCGTGTATGACAAAATCTGAAAATAAACTCAAAATAATTTCGTATGATTTACTTGACGTTTTCCAATTGAGAAAAAAATTCTTGACAAAATTTAGTAACAATGGTGGGAAAATACCTAAAAGAACTGTTCTGAAGTAGTCCTGCGAGTTTGGCGCAAACAACTGCCCCGGATTTAAGTCAGCATCGTTGTTACCGTCACTATTAAAAGTTAGAACTCTACTCAAAAAAAATCGCAGCCCTCTCCGAGTTGAAAGAGTTGACGACTGCTGCTCGGTTTCTGAATACTGTGAAATTAAAAGACTTGAGGAAAGGTACATTGCAAAGTATATCATCACAATCAATAAAATCATTGAGCCTGCCACAACCCTTCGCGACGAGCAAAGAAGCGGCATGTAGAACGACGACATGTATCCGAGTCTCGTCATATTTTTTTTTTCAACTTCTTGCGCTGAGCTTTTTATTTGGTAATAAGAGTGGTGTGTGTTCAGCGTTCAAAGATTGATTCAACCTAGATCCTTTATTGTGGTTTGCCTTTATAAAGCCTTTGAATGTTGCGACTGATTATGGTGCTCAGGCTGCTTGTATTTTCTCTTATGCGAATCCAATTGCTGTTGGAAATTCACCCATTATATTTCATCAAACAATGCATAGAACTATTTCTTTCTAAACTTCGCTTCCTTTTTTTTTTTTTCTGGTCGTTGTAAGTTTGAGAAGGAACTTGAATAGCGTCAATTTTTTTGTAGAAACTTTTGTGCTTATTACAATAACACGTGATGGTTCCTGAGATACAAGAATGACTTTGTTACCAAGTTACTCTTACAAATAATATACTTTTTTAACAAATGTTATAGTGTGTATGTATAGCTCAAGACAACTAGCTTGAGTAATTAAACAGACATAATTATGAAATGATTGAATACAGAGATTGTTTGTTTTTTTTTAAAATTCTTTCAAAAATTAAAGTGTTTAATCGAATAGACCGAAACCCATGTCTTCGTCGGATTCTTCAGCTTCTTCTTCAGCTTCTTCTTCAGCAGCAGCTTCACCGGAAGCAGCGGAACCAGAAGCGGCACCAGCGGCTGGAGCAGAAGAGGAACCAGCAGCGTGGAAACCAGACAAGATTTCTTTCAAATCTTTACCTTCCAAAGCTTTAGCGTAGATTTCAGCCCAGACCTGTATTAAATATATGCTGTTCTTTTTTTTTTTTCTTTTTTCATGGCACAGTTTGAGCAACTTTAGTCCATTGCTGGATAAAGAGCGTTTAATAAAATGTGTGAAAACATAAATAAAAAAAACAAAAAAACCTGTTAGTAAAAAAATGTTCGGATGGTTATTGAAGAAATAGAATGGCGTGGCATTTGAAACATGGACAATACCATACAGTCATAAGTGAAAAGGGTGAACTACAGCTATGCATGATTTGTTGGTGTTCAAATCATAACGTTCACACCAAAATGGCCTTTAAATCAGTGTATACTTTTTCCACGTGACAGGTATATGCAAAATCTGTGCAAACCCAGATCTTCATTTAGTCATGTCTCGGAAAGTTCTTGTCCCATTGTGTGTTCTGTTATTCTTGTTGCGTCATGGCATAATTTGTGTAAATGTTTCAGCAGGCGAAGATTAGGGTTGGTGTGAAAGTAAAAAGTTTCTTGTTTTTCTAGTCATTAACGTATTGGTATTGTTCACAGTTTCTATCGATGGGCACGTATCTTCTATAGCAGTTCATTTTATATTCTCTCATTGAAGCATGCTGCCACAGTGACACACCGCTTTTGTTCATAGGTGTCTACTGCATGATAGCTATGTTTAGGCTTGAATATTTTTGAATATGATAAAAATAAATGTTCAACATACGGAGTCAATTTGAGCACCAGCAGCTTTAGACAAAGACAACAAGTTGTCGGAGGTGATGTCTAAACCAGCATCGGCCAAGATCAAAGAAGCAAAGGAAACAACAGCAGAGGAGGACATTCTTGATATATTTCTTGTTGTGTAGGTAGGTTTTTTTTATTCCTCTTTCTATGTTAATAACATATCAGATACAAGTTCAATTATTTTAAGAAAGGAGGCCCTCAAAGGGTGAAAGCAGGGAAGCCATTGCTCCAGCGATAAGCCCAAAGCATGAGCGTGCTTGCTCAAGATAAATCAGACGCTACTGCACAACGTTTAATTGATCCTATTATGCTAAGGTCTCACCAGCTTGAAAAATGCGTGTGCTAAGAACTGACAAGCAGGGCAATCGGAATCAACTCGCACATCTTTGAAACTTAAACTTCACTCAAAAATCTTTTCCAACTTCCAAGATGTATTTCTTCAGATGAACAAAATTTTGAACCATTGACGAAATTTCCAATGGAAAAGAAGTTCGGAAAAAGGTAAATACTAAATTGCAGTTGTTTTTTCCCATTTTAGGTAAAGTGCAAAGACAGCTAGAGTGACTGAAAATAATTAAGCGTTTTGAAATTAAAAAACAAAAACAAACCCCAAAAAACACATTTACCCCATAGTAATAAATACTTACTAATGTCTGGGTGCTAATGCCACTATGTTCTCAGTAAAAAGTCATAAAAAAAATAATAAGATAAAGAAGACAATCAAACAAAAAAAAATATTTACATCGCGACGGGGAATCGAACTCCGATCTCCCGCGTGAGAAGCGGGTATTATAGCCATTAAACTACCGCGATTGGTAAAATTTGATGTTTTATCTTATTGAGCAATTCAATAGTTGGAATTTATTTCTTTCGTTTTGAAGAACCTTGTGCTCGGTTCCTACTACTGTTTTGCCTAATATAACTTAATGGTCTAAAGAGAAACCAAGGTAATCTTGGTTCACAAACAAGAAAGTTAAAAGTGTTTGAACCAAGACTAGTAGTAGAGTATATATGCATTTAGAATATTTATATATATAATGTGACGGTAGTATTATAAAGTTGTTTGAGGTTGCGGGTGCTAGGTGGTTGGCCCGTGGTGGTTGTGTCTTTAATGGCGTTTGCACTTTCAATAACTACTTTAAAAGCCAGCAAAAATAAGCTCTGGCTGGTAACTTATTTTCAAAAAAGATATGCATGCCAAAAATACAAACGACAAACACCGCTAGCAGCGATCCTTGACTAAGAGAGGGGTGGGGTGAAGCAAAAACTGGATAGTTGTTATTCGGTTTATTTCTTCCCTTCTTTGCTCAAAGCTTCCAAGGCCTTGTGCAAATCACCGCCGTGAGCTTCTTTGTATTTGTTCAATTTGGTCAGGAATTCCTTTTCTCTTTTAGAGACATAGTATTTTTCTTCACCTTTTTCTTTTTGGGCTAGTTCGTCTGTTGGGTTTGTTTGGGAGTTAGGACTGTACATTCTGGTGTTTTGCACAGAGGCACAAGAGGATCTCATCAATGAAGAAGCAGAGATGTAGGAAGATTTGGCCAATTTTGGTAAAGCAGTTTTGGTTAGCATTATTAGAGTGTGTCGGGTGGTGGTATTGGCTCTCTTAATTTCACGTGTTTAAGCAATTAATCAATTTGAAAAACATTCTTCAAGGCCAGATTTTATACCTAAAAAAATTTACCAAAGATATCATTATGAGAGCATTATCCAAAGTTGATTTTTTTGTCACTACATCTTCGAGAAAAGGGGGAAAAAAAAGTATGGTTTAATCAACACTTGGTTTTCGGTATTTCATGCTATTTTTTTTTTTTTTTCATAGCTTTAGGCCTACTCCCACCACCCCCCTTTTTTTTTTTCATTTGTATTTGTATATATTTTTTTTTACAATGGATGAAATGGAGAACAAAAAAACAACTAAATTTGATTGGTTATGTTTGTCCGAGTGTCCGATGGGTATTGTCAAAAATTATCTTTCGGATTATAACCACAAAAGCATTGTCCGGCTCTCCCTGCCAATGACACAATAAAGCTCTAAATCGTTTTTAATAAAACAATCTCCTAGTAAAGAGCACCTTCTACATGTTTTTGAGCTTGGTTATATCACGATTCTTTGACCCCATTTTGCATTGAAGTAATGTTCATATGGCTAATAAGACTAGTAATAATAATAATAATAATTTAGGTTCATAAATACTTATTGTCTATTTAGTATGCTATATATCTAAGACCCTGCGTTGTAGAAAATAAAAAGGAATCAAAAGTCCATTCCTCAAAAATTGTCCGTAAATACATTTAATCATTTTTTTTTTTTTTGCGGTAGAATCAATAGCTCTGTCTATAAAATATAATGTGCAACTAAACGAACCTCTCTTTTTTAAAAAATTAAAAAAAAAAGAAGGTTTTTTAAAAATGTCGTTCATTGCTGGAAAGCTGTTTTAATTTCTTTGCTTTTTGGCAGCTGGTTCGTTGATATCCAATTCGTCAATATCCTTGTTGTCTTTGTTCACCACCTTGACAGCTGGGGTGTTGACTTCCACATGGTAGTCCTTGATGATGGAATCCACATCGTCAATGTTCAATTGTCTGATATCACCCAATTTCTTGATCTTGGCAGTAACTTCTTTACATTCGTCATCAGTCAAATGCAAATCCAATTGATCCACTCTGGATTTGATAGCATTCCAACCCGTCAATCTGTTGGCAAAATGGATATATCTGGTCATACCGAAATCGTGAGGATTTAGAATTTCGTATGTAGATGGGTTAGCCAAAATGGCTTTAGCGTGAATACCAGCTTTATGAGTAAATGCACAAAACCCGGTAATTGGATTGTTAAATGGAATATTGACTTGAACTGCTTCAGCAACCAAAGTTTCAATATCTCTCAATTTTTTCAAGTTATATTTGCTTTTAACGTAATCTGGAGCAGAAACAATCATTCTTGCCATCAATGCACCCAATGGAACAATCCCATTTCTTTCACCAATCCCCAAAACACAAGTATCAATCAATCTGGCACCACCTTCCAAAGCAGTGTAGGCATTTGCAACAGCACACCCGGTATCGTCATGGAAATGACATTCAATATCTGTAGAGCTGGAAATAACACTTTTCAAAGTTCTAACCAATTCGTAAACTTGTCTTGGATTAGCACAACCAACGGTATCAGCAATACCAATTCTGTTGACCCCAATTTTGTCAACAGTTTTGTAAATGTTCAATAGATCGACCAAATCACTTCTAAAAGAATCTTCTGAAGAAAATCTGATTTCCAAACCTTTGGATTTAACAAATTCAATAACTTCAACAGCTTGTTTGGAAATATAGTTCATATCTTTACCATGAGAATATTGTCTCAAAAAGGATGAAGTACCAATAACAACATCAACCCCATCAACACCGGTTTCAACAGCAACTCTGGCATCGTCCATGTGGCATCTAATGTGAGTCAAAATTTTGGCTTTCAACCCCAATTTGCAAATGGCTTCACAATCGGCTCTACTCTGTTCAGAAGCAACAGGAGAGGTCAATTCAATATAATCCACACCAAAATCATCCAAGGCTTTGGCGATTTCAATTTTCTTTTCCGTAGTGAAAAAGGCATTGGCAAATTGTTCACCTTCTCTCAAAGTGGATTCAATAATTTGGAAATTCCCGACATTGGACAGGAAATCACTTGGGTTTGGACCGTATGGATTACTGAAAACAGAAGCAGATCCTGTACCGGAAGCTTCAGTAACTTTTTGGAAACTGTCAGACATTATTATTTATTTTTTCTGGTTTTTGTTTGGCTTGAAGTAGTTTGTGGTTTGTTGTAAAGTTCAAACTTGAAGGGTTGGGGTTTTCATTTTTTGTTATATTAGAATTGAGAAATCCATAAAGTAAATCGAGAATAATTTTATAAACTTCAATGGGTTTATATACACACAGGATTACATGAAAATTATTTGTTCAATTTTGTTCAACCTGGACCTTTTGTCGATAGCTAATTAGTCATGGTCAATTATTCAATTTTTTTGCCAGATTGAATAGTTTGCTCTTACGGTAATGGAAGATCATAGATGACTTGTTCAACGTCTTACGCTATTTTTCCCCAAGAAACTAGTACAGAAATGCAAGTAGCCAACTCTCCTATCTTATCAAAATAAAAATTTAGAACTAAAAAAAAAAAAAAAAAGGAAGCTAGGAGGATTTGATTCTATTGTTAAATTCAGAGCAAGGCATTACATGTTCTGGAATTTAATATCATAATTGCGTATCACTTATTATTATGTATCACGTATTATCTGTTCATAGCGAGATTCATGTTCACTTCTGCTGGTCAGTCGCCTAATGAAAACATTAAGGTGGTATTATCGCTCAGTCTTTTAAATCTTAAAACTGGGCCATTGCTTGTGCAGAATTTCTCTCTGCACAGCTCTGGCTCAGAATTACTTTTTACAATTTGGAGCCACATATAAGAAGCAATTAATTGACCCAAAATATTAAATAGATAATCTGAGCAGGGTTTTATGTGTGGTGACAGGCTCACCCAAAAAAATACTTTAAAAAAATGCATGACTTGTAAGATTTCAAAAGGGAAACCCGGTGGCAAAAGTGAGGTACAAAAAAAAAAAAAGAGAAAATGAAAAGAGAAAGAACAAACGAACAATAGAGGTATAAAGAAGAAAATAGCCTCACCCAAATGATGCAGTGGCAAAATTGGATGACTTGGTTTTTAGTCAGATTTCCCTGTACACACTAGAGTCGCTATAGCCTCAAATGAGTTTGAAATTGCATCGGGATAATCAAATTATATCTGACTACACAGTGTCAGACCAAATTTCGGAGTAGATGATTTGGGCGTAATCATATCGTGCTTCGAATGAACAAACTTTTGAAACATCTTACACAGTTCACACAGTTCACACAGTTCACACAGTTTATTGCCTTTAAGAGTCAAAAACAGCTTTCAGTTCATCAATGTATTAGAACAAATTGGTGTGACTTGTTATCAAATACACCTTCCCCCCATATGGCAAACTGAAATATTGAGCTGCTTGCTGTTTGGTTTGATATGTGTATTATTTGTTTTGACTGATAAATCTGAGTACCAAAACCAAGTCTCATGACCTGCCTGTAGGTATCATTGACAACGATCTCCGGCAGTGTCAACTGGCACAATGAAAGCTGATTCTCTACCAAGAGACCCAAAGTCCTGATAAAGTTCAAAAAACGTTTTGGCACAATCCTTGCATCTTGCTTGTTTATATACAAATCGTTCTGGTTTGTTTTTTTATGTGAAATTTGGAAAGAAGCAAACAAGAGTAAAGATTCCGATGGAATTAGTAAAAATTGTTTGTCTTTCAAAGGATATTGATAGTACTTGCTAAAATAACACAATCGGCTATAGTGTACTTTAAAAATAAACTGACTAACTTGTCAAGACGAAAAAGCTCGTAATGTTTTAGGCAAGAACTTGGGTATGGTTTTGTGGGAGGTGGTTTTTTTTTTTTGTAGTCTAACTTATATACTCTTACACGATAGTATCACTTGCTAGTAGCACATGCAAACAAGCAGGTATTGGCCCGTAGCCTCTTGTCATCACTCAATGGTCAGTTGCTGACTCAGGTTTGAAAGAAGATTGTGCATTGAAATCATTGGATTGCATAATATTAGATGCTATGTCGGGTCTCACCCCATTGGCAAAATTGATATGCGTTTTCAAAGCCTTGTACGGAGTAGATAATTTCAAAACAACATTTGGATCTCTTAGAACGGTTAAATCGTGTAGAGCAGTAGCAGAACCAAATCCAGGATGTAAAGTGATTAATTTACCCTTGATAAAAGGGATCAAATGACCAAGAAGATCAATTTGGGATAAACCTGTCTTTTCACACAAATTTTGTAGAGTGTTTTCGTTTGATTGATGAGATTGCGACTCACCAAGGTTCGTGTTGAATTGTAATAAAATCGACATTTGAAACAATGACAATGTAAATATGAAATTAGGTTTCCCAGGCTTGGCAATTGCAGCTTCCATTTCACCCCTACTCAACGGCCATAACCATTTCAAAATTCTTCCACTGTGTTTTGAAGAATACAATTTTTCAAAACCGTTATATGTAGGTTCCAACTCTTTTGGTAACTTAAAGTCAATTTTGTTATAAGAATAAGGCCACATCGTTTCAGCCAAAACAAATGGTTCAAATTTAGGGTATTTATTTCTTGAAAATTCAGAATCCAATTGAATTGCATTTTCAAACTCAATTTCCAAAGATTTCGATAATTTGATATCTTGAAACATTTTGGTAATTTTCCCCGTGTATTCCATCGAATTTTCTTTTTGAAGGTTCTTGATCACTTCTTCTTCTTTAGCATCACTGATTGAAGTACCATGAATCAATCTTTTGGCAAACAATCTTCTGTACTGTGTTTCAAACTCATCTTTTTCGTTCAAAAAACTGAAAATAATCATAATATCAGAAACTTTCATATCTTCCACCAATTGCTCGTTCTTTGCACTTTTCTTTAATAACAAATCACTGTATTTGGCCAACATCTCCGGAGTTTTAGAAATCTCATCACCATTGATGTTACTGCTGTTTTCTCCAGCATCCATTTTAGATGGTGTGGCAAAGTCATTGGAATTGATAAATCCTCTTGAGGCGTAATCCAACGCTTTAATAAACATAGAATCGTTTCCAAAACATTGTTCAGTGATTTGCAAAAACTTTGCATGTGTTGCAATCAAGTTTTTAATGTATTGCTTTGGAGTGATAGACATATTGTTTTGTTTTAACAATCTGCGCACGTTTGCAACACCAACTGTTTGCACACTGTGCTCAAAAACACTTGCCATCTTTGGTACCAATGAAGCCTCTCTTTTCATCAATTTGTACAAAGTTGCAATGAGTTTCACTTGTCTTTGTGTAGCCGCGTCATCATTATCATTTGAATCTAAAATCAAAAGTTTTTCCAAGTTTTCGTACATCACATCTTTGTTGGCCCACACCAAAACTTCATCAAGGGCCTTGTTCAAAGGTTGCTTTGTATGATCGTCCAAGAGTTTGACAATCGAGGCATTCTCAAAATCGTAAATGTCTTGAAGAATAGTAACAAAATCATCGTTCAAGTCGTTTTGCAATAAGACCTTATCAGAAAATTTTCTATAATACTCTTTGGTGTACTCTAAAAATTTGTCTTCAAAATTAGAAACATAACAACTCAAGTTGACCTTCTTCAAGTCATGTTGATCAATTCCCAATTTTATCAAAGACTCAACGCATGTTTTGATCAAGGATTCAGTTCTGTTTTCTGCATCTGCTGGGCATGCCTGGAGATTATGAGAGTAGGCGTAAAGATCCCTTTTGTATTCGATAGCCTTGATTAGCTCATCAACAAGCTGTTCAGAATTGTTATCAAAAATGTACGTTTTCCAGCAAACCAAGCAAAGGTTGTAGATGTTCAAAATATCCCTTCTCCCATCGCTTCTTTCTTTCTGAACCCAATATCTATTCATATAGTCAAATGCATAATGAAGTGTTTTGGCACCCACCAAGTATCTTTTCCAAGCTCTGCAATAGAATGTCAAATAATCTTCATCTAAAGGCTTCAACTGAACAAGGTAAGACTTCAAGTAATCCTTCAATTTGAAATACAAATCACCCCCTGATAAAACCGTCGAGCCGCCCGCTCCCGATTCGCCTTGTTGCAACTGTTGTTGTTGTCTTTGAGAAAACCTGGATCTGTTCACACAGTAGTTGTAGATAACCGTATAAATGTCCATGTAGAGTTGAGAAGGCAACGCCTTTGTTGCTTCTTTTGTGTCGATAGGTCCCAAAATTGTTTCTAGATTAGATTCTATAAAACTCCACGTTGTCTCCAAAGGTTCCATGTCGTTTTGCATTGTGGAAGGTGCGGATACTTCAGCCATTTGTCTTGTTCTTTTTTCACAAAAAAAAAAAAATTTAAAATCTTCTAATCTAAGAAGCAATAACTGGGGTTTCCGGCTCTTGTATTCTTGATAAAGTTTATTTGCTTTTGATTATTTCTCATCAGTGCAATTTGTTTTCAAAAATGTAATCAGCGAAGGGGATCTTAAAATCATATCATTTTTTTTTGAAGATGCCACTTGCTCAGTCCTCTGACTATGATAATATGCAATGTAAAAACAATAAGGTCACGTGAATTGTTTATTAGTATTGGTTTACATCGGGTAACATTTAACAGCGAACTCGCTTTCCATAGTACTCAATATCATTACAAGACCTGCGAACTAAGCAGAAGCATACTCTGATGAGTGTTCTAAAACTGCCAATAGCCCTTGGATTGATTAAAGAAAAACTAAAGGGTGGCGTGTAGTCTTTTCACAAGACGCCTTACTTAGATATCCTGCCGCTATTTTACACAATACCTACCAGGTTTGTGTTTTTTTTTAAACAGTTTTCTGTTTGTCAGACCGCAAGTTGCCTTTAATTTTTAAACCATGCATCGTAATTTTATTTTGTCTTCCCAAATTCATGCACTATTTGCAACTCTTCCTCTTTGAGAAAATTTCCCAACTTTGTTTACCACTCTTACAATTCCTATGATGAAAGTTAGCACCCATACGCACAAAATAATGAACAAAAATGCTGACAAAGTTTTTTGCTTCCTACAAACGTAGTTCAGCTTCGGAGACCTATTTGTAAGATCTGTGCCCGCATGGCACGCCCACTGAGCGTCGTACATTGAATTGAACGCCAATGCCAAATTAGCACTACAGAAAAGCAAAAAAAGTAGATCCAATAGAATGATTTTCAGTTTACCGTTCGGGTCTCTCAAACCCAACGGTTCCCCCTTAAACTCATCGGTGGCAATGTACACAACATACACAATGGCAATTGAGTTCACCACCAAGGCCATGATTGTGCTGGGTTGCTGATGTATGGTGATGTCGGTTTCTGGATAGTTGCCTTTGCAATTGATAAAGATTCTGGATGCGAGACCCAAAGCAATGATGCACAAAGCTATAGTTGAGACCCTAAAAAAAAGAGGCAAATACCTATTGTCAAAAAGCGTTCTCTTTATTTGCGGAATCAATCTTCTTTTTTTAACGCCATATTGCTGTTTGAAATATGTAGCAACTTTCTCTTTGTTGTTTGCTTGTTTCACACCAACGGTTTTCTTTTCTGATGAGTAATACACTTTTCTAAGCTCTTTCAAGTTTTTCTGAAATTCTTGTTTGTCCTTGGAATTTTTGAATTTTTGATCTTTCAACCCAGGTGCAATCAAAACTGCTTCCAACCGCTCTTGACCTCCCCAAGACCCATTCAAGTCAGCAAAAATACTTTGGGCGTCCAAGGTGCTGCCAGCTTCATCCTTGCTGAATTGATTCAACCTAAAGCTTCCGCTGTCCAGATCGTTTACAAAACTCGATTCATCAGCCGATTCTGGTGGAGTGGTGTATTTTTCTTCAAACTCTGGAACCTGGTTGGGTTTCCGCTCCAAGGGTAAAGCCCGAGTTTGATTTCTGGCATAAGAAGTATGTGACCCGACATTTGTCATGAAAGATCCCCAAACAGAGTTTTGTGAGTTCAAAAAAGGATCAGTGCTGGTATTTGCTAGTGAATCTTTGGCAGTAGAATAATTTAAAGCTCCTCCGGTGTGTGTGATGACTGCTTTTTCCCGGCTTTGGTCAAGATACTGGCTCTCTGCAACCGGATCATGTTCTGATTCTTGTCTTTCACGAGTTAGTTCAGCCGTGACTGCAAAAGGAGGAATCGTAGTTGCATTCAGAGAATATGAGTTTAACCAAACTTCGGAGTTGAGTGCTGGTGTTGACGCATGATTATTGTTCGTGTTGGAAACATTTTCACTATCTACCTTGTTTTTTGTATCACTACCAGACGTATTGCTTGATTTTGTGTTGGAAGTTGGCACTTCTGTACTTTCATGGCTTTGTGAGATAGATGAGTTTTCAGACTCATCTCTTGATTCCAAAGCCTCTAAGTTTTTATTTGGTGCCATTGAGTGTTGTGATGCAATTGCTGCCGTCAGTTGGTCTTAATGTTGGTTGTCTCTTTTTTTTTTTTTTTTTTTTGCGTTTAATTACTGATAGTATTCAAGTCTACTTTGTACTAGTTTTTGCTGTTTTTAATTTAAAGGCTCGATTTGTGCTTAGCTGTATTATTTATTTCTTCAATATTTGACGTAAACCTGAACAAGGATCTTCCAAGGCTTTTGTTTTCCGCTTTTCCACCCGTTATTGTCCGTAGCTTTGCATATTTTTATTTTATGTTTTTTTTCTTGTTTTTTTTCTTCTTTTTTTTTCGTCTGCTATTTTTAAGGTGCCGATATTTAAAATACCAATCTTGTCGCTTTTACGTCATCAATTTGAAGAAAATCGTGTATTTATCTAGTAACAACCCAAAAAGAAAATTCCATAAAATTAATCGTGTTATTGTTGCTGAAACTTGGACCACCTCTTAAAGCTAGAGCTGACCAAACCTCTTTTGAAAAATGAAAGATACCAAGGCATAAACTTTGCTCGAAAAAACGCCAAATCTGACGTGAATATATTTTATCAATTTCTTGAAAAAAAAAAAAAAAAAAAAAAAAAAAAAAAGACCCTTCACGTGACTGTTTTGTTTAAGTTTTTGCCATTGAGTATTGGCATAAATCGTACAATAAGCCACCAAGCTTTTAAAAGTTGACACTCATCGGTTATACAACTTGCAGGCTATTTTCAGCAGCATTTGTTTGACACCTTCTGAACTTTTAAAGTTGCAATAGATATCATTTACGCAGAGTTAGTGTTGCATAAATAAGACGAGAAATACCCAAAATTAGCATCAAGACCAAATTGCGCATACACTAAATAATGTTCAGAGGAAGAGTTTGTTCGATACTTCCGAAAAGCCCACTGCTGGCTTCCAAGACCGCAAATAAAAACTCACAATTGATTTTATGTGCCAAACGTTTCAACCAGTCCTCCTCCAAAGCATCTTTTTCAGCACCAGCGGAAACTCAGGTCCTTGAAAACAAAAATGTCAACGTGCTTCCAAAGGAAAAACCAAGTCTTCCGATATCTGAATCTTTTGACGCTTTCTTAAACGATCCCGTGAAATTGATAGTGATTCCAATCACAAAGGACAAAATTTTTTTATATTATAAACATTCAGATATATTGCTTAATAGTGACTCAAAAATAGTTAAATACGAAACCAAGTTGAGTCAAAAAGCTGCCCAAATATGGAACAAATTGGAAACATCTCCCAGATCTTACAACAAACTCCTTGTCAAGTGGGTAAACAAATTTTTGAATCAAGTGACTTGGGAAGAACATTCTCTGGCTAGTATACCTTCAGAAAATTTTGTTTTGAAAAGAATCAATGAAAACACCAAAATCAAAGACTTTTTTCCAGACAAATCGAGGATATCTTTGGAAGAATATATGAGATACTCACAAATGGAGAAAACCAAGATTGTGGATGATCCAGAACACAAATACGCACTTGCCAAATCTGTTGAGCCTGTAAAACTCTACTATCCAGATTCTGTTTTGTCTCCACCGGGAATTTTAAGCAAAATCAACAAGCTTTCAAAGTTTGGAATTGCCTATCATAAAAAGCAGATGCTATATTGTGTTTTGGCTTTACCATTGACTTTCCCACTAATATTGATTCCACTGCTTCCAAATGTGCCGGGTTTTTACATTACTTATAGATTTTATTGTCATTTGAAAGCGTATCTAGGTGCAAAACACTTGAAGGCACTTTGCAACAACGAGCATGGAAGCTGG
>ERZ794936.599-NODE-599-length-15869-cov-6.957253_pt1 | contig 15869 bp, 7 predicted proteins | sample MGYA00511083_ERZ794936 | MGnify/ENA primary metagenome ERZ794936 (study PRJEB30137, sample SAMN04331409) | food metagenome | isolation source: Y2 must sample point D1 replicate A | place: Australia: South Australia | collected 2014 ... | reverse complement strand
TTATTCGTCCGTTTGATAGATTAAGATCAAGCTTATATCACTACGAATACTCATGACTTGCCTGTTGAACTAACTAAATGAACTATGACCTTGCTATCCCAATTCGTCTTTCGTCTCGTATTCATCGCGAAGTGGAGTTATTGAAACCAGCTTCTGCGAAGCCCTAACCCTTCCCTCGCGCACGTGATCGAAGGTAGCTTTAACACCCGTACATACGATAATGAATCAACCTTCACCGGAGATGGCTCATTTGAGGTCACGTGAATGACGCACCGGAACGCGCGCGACTCCACCCTGTGAAAATTTCTCACCACCCTCTTCCAACGACCATTTCGTGAAAACCAAGTCAAAATGGGTATGTAATGAGCCCGTTTATCATGTTTTGCTGCAGGACCCACATATGCCGCTCAAAGTCTGCGCTCTTGAGTACCCCTTCCATCCAAAATTCTTAAGATGGGGTCGTTGCGAATGTCCCTACTCAGTGAGGGATTTACACATACCGTCAAACCTCAGAGGGAACCCCAACTCAGTCCCCGCTAGTTTTTATCAAACTGGATTTGAGCAAACTTCATTGCTCAATGTGATTTTCTGATGAAGATGGGACCTTATGCACGTGTCTCAGCGCGTTGAAGTCGACAACCATGCATGGATCATGGCATGGGGAAAGCAGCACTTTAACGCAAGATTACTAACCAGTATAGGTAGAGTCATTCGTAATCAGAGAAAGGGTGCTGGATCCATCTTCACTGCCAACACCAGGTTGAGAAAGGGAGCCGCCAAGTTGAGAACCTTGGATTACGCTGAGCGTCACGGCTACATTCGTGGTGTTGTTAAGCAGATCATTCACGATGCCGGCAGAGGTGCTCCTTTGGCCAAGGTCTCTTTCAGAGACCCATACAGATACAAGATGAGAGAGGAGACTTTCATCGCCAATGAGGGTGTCTACACTGGCCAGTTCGTGTACTGTGGAGCCAAGGCTTCATTGAATGTCGGTAACGTCTTGCCATTAGGCTCTTGTCCCGAAGGTACTATTGTCTCCAACGTTGAGGAGAAGGTTGGTGACAGAGGTGCGTTGGGTAGAACTTCCGGTAACTACGTCATCATCATTGGACACAACCCTGACGAGGGCAAGACCAGAGTCAAGTTGCCATCCGGTGCCAAGAAGGTTATCTCTTCTGATGCTAGAGGTGTCATTGGTGTTGTCGCTGGTGGTGGTAGAATTGACAAGCCATTGTTGAAGGCCGGTAGAGCTTTCCACAAGTACAAGGTCAAGAGAAACTCGTGGCCAAGAACTAGAGGTGTGGCCATGAACCCAGTGGACCACCCTCACGGTGGTGGTAACCATCAACATATTGGTAAGGCTTCTACCATCTCCAGAAACGCTGTGCCAGGTCAAAAGGCTGGTTTGATCGCTGCCAGAAGAACCGGTTTGTTGAGAGGTACCCAGAAGACCTCGGACTAAGTTGTGCATTAATAAAGAGTACCAAAGTAAAGATGTATGAAACTGTAGATGAAAGATGTCAAGAGGTTTGCTACAAGGCACATCACGTACAATGTGAGAGAAACTCGTAAGACGCATGCATAGCCTCGTTTAGGATGCGCGTCATTTTTTGTCGAAGTGAAACCAGTCTTCCTCTAGGTTTTCATATACAACAAAAAGTTTGGTTGCGTTTTTTGAGTCAAACGTTTATATACATTTTGCGATGTTTCCCCTTAATTTTGAGCGCACATGTTCGATTAGCTGGCATATCCCGTAGTGGACACTTCGCGATTGACCGTGTCCGTGCCGGCACACGGCGTCTAGATACTTTTCCGACAAAGTACTCATTCAAAGACATTATTTTTCAAAATATGTAGTCTGAGTACTTGCATACTCCATGTTTTAAACTGCCTCTATTCAGGAGATTATTGTTCGAGCAAATTCGTTACTCTTAGTCGTATTTCAAACTTAAATCGTGGTTGTGTTTATCTCGGTGGCGGCGGCAGCCCCTCTACCTCCTGACCTGCACAAATGACTACCCGTCTCGGCTCGCCTGAAGCTTAATTCAGCTCGGGCATATTTTCCTTGAGTTCTCATCTCGTGGAGCCTATCATTGCAGGTTTTAGAGTGTCCTATAGAGCCTTCCATATAGAAAATCCAGTTTTTTGCCCTCGGAGATACATTGCTATTATTAATCACAAACGTGTTTCAGCTCACAACCGAAAATACAGCTATCCCGTATATCTTTCACAGACTGACTCACTAAAACGTTCATTTGATTTCTGAACTTACAACCGGGATTTTCCAGCCATGTCGTGCCCCTTGTGGAATTACGATGACGTGCCCCGATGTGCACGAACTCAGGGTCTTTTTTACATCCCCTTGGCGGTCAGCGGGGTTTCTCTCGTGTATCTCGCAGCCGCCTCCGCCAAATACTATTCTAAAAAGAAACAACCCATTGCTCTTTCTGAGGAGAACAGACCTTTGCTAGCTAATCCGGACGCGTATGGAGCTATTGGTTCTCATCCCGATCTGAAAACACCCCAACTTTCCTTGAAAGATCGCCATTTTGACCTTTCGCTTTTGCCGGACACTAACGAGGATGGAACGCCTCATGGTCAGGTGAAAGATGTATCTCGAGGCCTTGCGGACAGAATTCGTGTTGCTGTGGAATACTGTCTTGTTATATTCCAGTTAGCCATCACAATTGTCACATTGTTCGTCCAGGACTTCGAGGAAGAATGGGGGAACTTCCCCGTTTCAGCCACATTGACTTTCTATTGGGCCTACGCCTTTATGCTTTGCTCTGTAAGAGTTATCAACATATCCAAAAACCGAGTCGCTGCTCCCGCTCTTTGGGCTCACTCTACCGCGTTGTATATGTTCTATGTTCTTCCATCGCTTGTCTTTGCTCGCTCGGCATGGGCGGGTCATGTTTCATCCGAAATTGTCAGCAGATACTACCAAACGAGTTCTATCGTCACTATGATCTTGGTCTTTTTGAATATCACAGCCAGAGTCGGCGACAAGCCAGGTCGCGTTTACGTCACCTCGGACGGCGCCACACCCTCACCAGAGCGTATATCTAGCATTTGGGAATTCGCCACGTACTCGTGGATTAACCCTATGATCTGGAAGGCTTATAAGTCTCCTATGGTGAAAGACGATATATGGGGTTTACGCGAGGACGATCACGCTTTGGACGTCCTCAAAAAGTTTGAAAGTTTCAAGCTGACTGCGAGGTTCACTTTCAAATTGTTTTCTCATTTCAAGGCCTTGTTTCTCTTGCAAGGTTTTTGGGCCGTTCTTGATTCTGTCCTCATTTTTATCCCGACTTTGCTCTTGAAGAAAGTTCTAGAGTACGTATCCGATCCTTCATCTACCACCAGGGATGTCGCTTGGTGCCTCGTGATCCTCATGCCAATCACAAAAATGGCAGACTCAGTCACATCTGGCTTTTCCTTGTTCTTAGGAAGACGCGTTTGTGTGCGCATGAGAGCCATTATAATTGGCCAGGTGTACTCGAAGGCTTTGAGAAGAAGAATCACAACAAGTGAAGATTCGGTGGAAGCAGCTGATGAGATCGATTGTAAGGACGAAGAGGCAGGAAAAAAGGAACAAAAAGACACCAAGTCTTCTGAATTAGGAGCGATCATCAATCTAATGGCTATCGACGCTTTCAAAGTCTCTGAAATTTGTGGATACTTGCACTTCTTTGTTGGGGCCATCTTGATGCTTATATTCTGTATTGTTCTTTTGTACTCCTTGCTTGGCTGGAGTGCTTTGGTCGGAGGTAGTGTGATTATTCTTGTTTTGCCTTTCAACTACAAATTTTCCGCCTGGGTTGCAAATGCGCAAAAGACCATGTTGGGTGTGACGGACAAAAGGATCCAGAAAATGAACGAGACATTCCTGAGCATTCGAATCATTAAGTTCTTTGCTTGGGAGGACAACTTCTTCAAGCAAATCATGGATATCAGAAAGGAAGAATTGTACTATTTGAAGTTGAGGGTCTTTTGCTGGGGCTGTCAATCATTCGTGTGGTTCGTTATTCCAACATTGGTGACCGTCCTTTCCTTTTATTGCTACACAGTGATCGAGGGTAAGCCTTTAACAGCTCCTATTGCCTTCACTGCTTTGTCATTATTTACCTTGTTGCGTTCGCCCTTGGACCAGTTGGCTGACATGACCGCTATTGTCATTCAATCTAAAGTCTCCTTGGACAGAATCAGTGATTTTTTGGAAGAGGAGGAATCCTCAAAGTACGAGCAATTGGACCTGACACCTTCCGAATATTCTCCACTCATTGGGTTTGAAAACGCCAGCTTCTCGTGGAATTCCAAGTCTGACAAGGACTTCAAACTAAAGGATTTGAACACAGCTTTCTTGCCAGGAAAACTCAATGTTGTTATTGGACCTACCGGCTCTGGTAAGACATCCTTGTTGCTAGCTTTGTTAGGTGAGATGGAGTTGAATGCAGGAAAAGTGTTCTTGCCTGGAATTATCCCTAGAGATGAGCTAGTCATCGACCCGAGAACCGGGTTAACTGAGTCAGTGGCCTATTGTTCGCAGGGAGCTTGGTTGTTGAATGACACTATCAGAAACAACATAATATTTGCCACGCAGTTCAACCAAGAGCGCTATGATAGAGTTGTAGATGCATGTGGCTTGACCAGGGACTTCGAAATTTTGAGCGCTGGTGACCAAACCGAAATTGGCGAAAAGGGAATCGCACTTTCGGGCGGCCAAAAGCAACGTGTATCATTGGCAAGAGCTCTCTATTCTAACTCCAGACACGTTTTGCTTGACGATTGCTTGTCTGCGGTTGACTCACACACTGCATTGTGGATATACGAGAACTGCATCTCCGGACCTTTGATGGCCAATCGGACTTGTATTTTGGTGTCTCATAATGTGGCATTGACTGTTCAAAAAGCTGATTGGGTCGTTGTCATGAATAATGGCAGGGTTGACCATGAAGGCACTCCAGAGGAATTGATGTCGAACGGACATTTGGGCGATGATGAATTGGTAAGGTCTTCAGTTATGAACTCGCGATCGCAATCAGCGACAAACTTGCAAACTTTGAATTCCAAAAACTCTGAGATGAAGGCTAAATCGCAAGCCATCGAGACCAAATTACAAAATTTGGCTGATATTGATGAGGATGAGGTTGTCAGAACAGACGGAAAGCTTGTGGAAGACGAGACGAAAGCAGATGGAGTGGTTGGTCTCAAGGTGTACACGGACTATGCCAGGGAGTTCGGCGGTTGGATCACTTGGACTTGCATTGTTGCCATATTTTTGATACCCCAGGGCGTTTTTATTGCGCAGTCGTGGTGGTTGCGGAAGTGGGCCCAAGACACCGCTGAGACAACAATTGGATTTGTTAGCTTGAACAATGTCAATTCTTTTAGGGAGTTGAAAACTGATTTCATCGGCAGTGTATTGTCAACGACTCATGTTGCATTCTCCTATCTCAAACCTCAAAGTCTCATTGAAACTGTCCAGAAAGCCAAGAAAGAACACTCGATATTGTTTTACATCTCTATTTACGGTACCATTGGCATGGTGTATGCTTTGTTGGCGACTTTGAGAGTTTTCTGGACCTTTTTTGCAGGAATAACGGCATCGAACAACGTATTCAAGAAGGTGCTCGCGCGTATCTTAAGGGCCAAGTTGAGATTTTTCGACAAAACTCCCTTGGGTCGTATCATGAATCGGTTCTCCAAGGATATCGAAGCTGTTGACCAGGAGTTGACTCCATTTGCGGAAGGTGTTTTCGCTTTCATTATTGCTTGTGCATCCACACTCATCCTCATCGCTGTTATTACCCCGGGGTTCTTGGTTTTTGCCGTTTTCATCGCATATTTCTATTATTTGGTGGGTGTTTTCTATATTTCACTTTCCAGAGAATTGAAGAGGTTTGACTCGATTACAAAATCGCCGATACATCAACATTTCTCAGAGTCCTTGGTAGGAGTTGCCACAATTAGAGCTTACGGTGTTGAAACGAGATTTATGAAGCAAAACTTATCTGCCATCGACAACAACAACAGACCTTTCTTTTACATGTGGGTGGCCAACAGATGGTTAAGTATCCGCATTGATGCTGTGGGCTCGATGGTCATGTTTTTTGCCGGAATTTTTGTCATTTTGTCGATTGGAAAGATTGATGCGGGATTGGCGGGATTGTCTTTGTCTTATGCCATCTCCTTCTCCGAGAACGCTTTGTGGATTGTCAGGCTTTACGCTAACATTGAGATGAACATGAATTCTGTTGAAAGGTTACAGGAATACTTAGATGTGGAAGAAGAGCCTCCCGCGGAGATTCCCGAGACAAAACCAAGCAGTGGTTGGCCACAGACTGGTGAAATTGATGTCAAAGACTTATCCTTACGATACGCCCCTGATTTGCCGCGCGTCATCAAGAACGCCACATTCCATGTGAAGCCTTGTCATAAGATCGGTATCGTGGGTCGTACTGGCGCTGGTAAGTCTACAATCATTACCGCGTTTTTCCGATTTTTGGATGCAGAGACCGGATCTATCAAGATTGATGGCGTCGACATTTCTCAAATAGGACTCACCGACTTGCGTCAGGCTATCACTATTATTCCTCAGGACCCAACGTTGTTCACTGGTACCATCAGGAGCAACTTAGACCCATTTGATCAATACAGTGATGAGCAAATTTTCGAAGCCTTGATCAGAGTGAACTTGGTCGGGAAAGGAGAGAGGGACCAAGGGGTGAGTAAAGACAATGCTAGTGAGAACCAGAACAAGTTTTTGGACATTGAATCCTCTGTCTCCGAAGGAGGTAATAACCTCTCGCAGGGACAGAGGCAGTTGATGTGTCTTGCTAGGTCATTGTTGAAGAACCCAAAAGTGATTTTATTGGACGAAGCTACTGCCTCAATTGACTACAAATCTGATGCTTTGATCCAACAGACCATTAGAGACGAGTTCTCAAACTCTACCATCTTAACCATCGCCCACAGATTAAGATCCATTATCGATTATGACAGGATCTTGGTCATGGATGCGGGTAGAGTTGTGGAGTATGACGATCCCTACGCGTTGATATCCAACAAAGAGACATTGTTTTACAGCATGTGCGAGAATAGCGGTGAGTTAGACTCTCTCACTAAGCTCGCCAAAGCCTCCTTTGTCAGCAAGAAAAATGCAGCTCGCGACTAAATGACAATCCCGCAAATTCGGGGTTTAAACTACGGTGATTCTTTTTATACAAACAACTATGTTCAATTTTCTAGAGACACAATTGCATTCCATCGAACATTCATTACGCCGTAGAGCAAACGCAGCTTGGTCTGTGCTGTAGGGAGCTAGTACATCCTTGCATGATATCGCGCAACACTATTTCTTATCAGCCACAGTGTCGTGAGATCGATAAGCAACCACATCAATATCGTGGCTCGAACTCATACACTCGTTTCATATTTTTTTTTATCACGCTTGATAAATCTGACTAAGAGAAAGAGAGAGTCTGTTGCTGGCCTTTCTATTCACAACATCTTTTGTTTCCAATTCCCGGAAAGGGTGCCGCATTTCGAAAACGATACATTCCCAAATCCGAGCACTCGAATCCCTCATCGTTGACAGATCTCATTCACATGCAAACGAAAAAACAGACGCCAGCTGTGTCAGTCTCAGCACCGTTCGCGGACTTGGAGTCAAATTCTTCAGATAATCTTCTTGAGTTCGATAATGGCGAAGTCACGTACCTACAAGGACTAGAGGATGCGCCCCAAGGCAGGCATTTGGGCCTCTTCTCCACAATAATTTTGTTCGTCAGTCGAATACTCGGTTCAGGATTCCTTGCCATTTCTAGTGGCATGTACAATGACTGCGGCAGATCTCCTTTCATCTTCTTGCTGTCGTGGGTTGTTGCGTCTTGTCTAGCTTTCTGTGGCCTTTTTGTTTACCTAGAGTTGGGTTCTTTGATTCCCAGATCTGGAGGAACTAAAGTGTTTCTAGAATTCATCTACGATAAGCCGTACATGATGACTAGTGTGACTGTCTCTGTATACTCAGTCATGTTTGGTTTCACAATTCTGAATCTTTTGGTCTTTGGCGAGTATTGCCTACACGCACTTAATGTGGAGCCTTCTGTCTTCCGAACAAGACTCACTGGGTTGATCTTGCTATACATGGTGTGCGCCTTTCACGGCATTAGTGTGAGGCACGGCGTGAAAGTGCAAGATTTTATTGGAGCGATGAAGCTAATCCTCGCTGGAATTATTGTCGCAACCGGGTTGTGGATCAATTTGTTGCCTTACTCCGTGACACATGTCGAATACCATGTTAAGTCTTCAGAGTTTTTCCTAGCAAAAACAAGCGTGTCACTCTCTCTGTTCGCGAACGCGGTCATCAAGGGAACTTTCGCGTATGGTGGATGGAACTCCGTTCACACCGTGACAAACGAGATCAAGGATCCCGTGAGGACCCTAAAAATCGCTGGGCCTGTAGCGCTTTCCATCATCACTCTCACCTATATTGCTATCAACTTCACATACTTGGCTGTCATTCCAAGCAATGAGATTGCAGAAAGTGGACAACTCATTGGAGCTGTTCTTTTCGAGGAAATATATGGCTACCATTTGGGTAGACAATTTCTCACTCTCGCATCAGCCATATGCACAGGAGGCAATGTATTTGTTGTGTTGTATACGATTTCACGCGTCAGCCAGGAAGTTTTTAGAGAGGGCTACCTACCTTTCTCAAGCTTCATGGCATCGAACTGGCCTCGCAACGCCCCGCTTCCAACGCTTTTGTTGAGCTGCGCCTTCTCTACCTTTATCATCGTGGCATCTCCTGGAGGTGATGTCTACAACTACGTCGTGAGCTTGGAAAGCTATCCTCAGCAAATATTCGTCGCGTTGTGTGCGTGTGGAATTTTCGTCATTCGTTCTAGGTTTCCCTACGTGGTAGCGCCTATCAGATCGTCCAGAATTGGTTCCATAATTGTGATGATTATTTCAGCTTACTTGATTATTTTGCCGTTAGTAAGTGCAAATCCAAATCCAAAGGGATTGGAAAATTGGGTGCCTTACACATACCTAGGATTGTTTTCGCTTTTTTTTTGCTTTCTATACTGGCTCTGTATGTTTGTGATCGGGCCGTACGTCGGTAATTACACACTAGCGGTAGAAGAGCAACAACAAGCAGATGGCTTAATTGTGAAGAGATGGATAAAATTGAGGGCCGGCGAAATTTGATGCGGTGGTGTCCTTGCTGAATTCGCCAAGATAACCATAAATTGATGTACGTCAGTCTAGAAGACTCTCGACGCGCTTCAATAGCATAAGGAAAGATTTGCTTTTCAACCTCCGACAGATCTTTAATGAAAGGTCCTCGTCATTTAAGTTCAAGTAACTTTCTTGTTTTTGCTCAAGAATTCTTGATATAGCACTTTCGAGTAGCTCATCCATGCTGTGCTTCCGCTTAGTGCGCGATGAATTAGACTTTCTCTTCTTCTGGCCGCTATCAAAAGGAATCTTGCGTAGAGCTTGGGTTAAACTGTGTCCTGCAGTTGTTTGGCTATAAGTAGTATTGTCACCGGTTGGGTTTGAATATTGATACATTCCGTACTTTGAGTCGTCATTCCAGATTTGCGTGGACTGTGAAAGCGCAGACGTATCATACTGCAGGAGTGGAGGTGCTCCCCCATCGGTTGCGGCGGCATTTAAGAGCAACAGGAAAGCATCAAAGCTATTCGAGCCCATTTCGGATTTCATTTGAGGCTGTGAAAACGAGACCTGAGGCACACTTTGGCATTTAGACGGGGTGGGTTGCGTCGATTCCAGTTGCTGTGTACTTTCATGGGACCTTGGTGGCTGCGATATCGAAGGTTCGGGATGGGCATTTTGTGAATTGAATAAGTGCGAATTGATGTTATTTGAGCACACCAGTCGAGTCCCAATACTTTGCGAGCCATGCTCAGAAAATAGCCCATTCTGCTCACACGGAATTTGAGACAGAGATGCTACTTGTGCTTGGGAGAGCTGTGGGCCTTGAGTAGCCTGTTGAGAGTAAGCAACTTGCAGATCTGGTGCTTCATAATTTGCAACCACGGGCAAACCAAGCCACTGCTGAATCTTGTTGGCAAACATATTGAAGTTGCCCTCTGACGTGAACGTTATCTGAAGTCTCTTTCTGAGTTTTTCTCCATCAAAAATTTTTAGACCGACAATTGGCTCTTTAGCCAAGAAGCGAACATTTGAGGAAGTGATCATTGTGGTATCCTTTGTATGAGTTAGCTATCAAGTCGATTAAGACACATTCGAATCATGCTGGAAGATACATACAATTGACTTTCCTTGAGACACAACTGCGAGTGTTACACCTAGTGACCCGCTTGAGCACCTAATTTTTAATCCCAGGCGATAATGTGTCCAATCCTTGTTTGGAATCGTGAGCTGTGAAGCTCTTGTTATCGAGAATTCAATAGACTCTCCCATGGTCCGAGCATGCAATTCCTGTCACTTATTTGTTCACGTCTCGTGATTGATACTGTAAGTTATTTATTGCCGAAGATAGAGATGAACATAAAAGCTTAAATGCGTGGGGTGGATGACGGGAATATTTAGGCGCGTAAATTATTGCAGCAAATTGAGACCGTGGAGAATTCTTTTACACGTGCATAAGACTAATTGCCGAAATTAACTTGAGCTACACATAATGACTCATCGATCTTCTCAACATTATATCGACTTTTTTATCTACATGATACTCTATTGTTTCATTGATACAAGCCACAATGACTTATTCGAGGCACTTTTATGAGGTGCGTGTACTGCATTGGTAATTTTCAAAACAACAAGGAACCTTATTGGTACCTTGACAAACTCGTAAATTTTGAATATTCGATAAAGCTTGAGTCTTTTTTGTAGTTAGTTTTCAGGCTGAAAATGAACCAATGAAAGCTGCATCGAATCCCTGTGAAGCCGCCCTTCTGATGGTAATCATATACTCAAGGCAACGAGGTGAAAGCGTACATGGGATTGCGGTCAATCAACATTAGACCTTGCATCATACAATCTCTTAATGATCACTATATCGATTGCATGATGGGCCAAAATAGTCAAGTACACTGCGAAAAGATTCCTTGGGAGCTGTTACTATGGTAGCTTGTCTGTAAGATAGCAAAGCTACCATAATGTTTAACCTTTCTGTTTTTGAAACTTGACATTTTAGTGGCGTCTGGCCTGCTATACTTTGTGTAAACACGCACGCATGCTTCGCTACGGTGACATGTGGCGGTGACATGGACACCGATCAGACGCGTAAGAGCGCTTTGTATGAAAGAGCCTCGTTTCGTTGAGTTTTTTTTTTTTTGCCTGACAGATATCCATTGTGTATACCATTTGGTAGCACCAGCCCGATTTTCGGGCATTGCAAGCCGGAAGAAATCATGAAGATTCAAAGGCTGCTTGGCTTGCGTGATATTGGCCGCCTACGGTATAAATACCGTCGGCAAATCATTTATGGCAGAAATGCATTTCACGCTTAATGAGATATGCTTTGCTTGAGTCATACAAACCGATCACTGTTATACCCTTGTTTTTTACTTGATACCCGCCCGATATACGATCCAAGTCTATAAAATGCAAATCCCGACGAGAACTGCAATAATTACCAGGAGTTATATACCCGCTCTTTCCTTTCCTGAATCTTCTGGTGCTGGTCGGCACTCGGTTGCAATAGAACACGTCAGAGTTTCCCATGCAGCTTTAAATATGGGCTTCCGCTGCTCTCAAACCGCTTCCTAGTCTGACCAAGCACCATATCATCGGAAAAAGTTGTACTACTATGGAAAAAGGCTCTTCAGTTAGCTATTGTCGACTGTATGAAAAATGCAAATGAAAATTAACAATCATTGCAAAAATTGGAAGATGTCACGCGAACCGTAAATTGATTTGAACCAAGACTTTCACTTCATTTTGTTGAAGAAGAAATGTCTTAGTCAGTAGATGATACTATCGGACCAAAGGCGATACTTACTACCAAAAAGCGCTTCAAAGTCGTCCGCATCAAAGAGCTCGTCTCGTTTGATGGGAATCGGCCCAATTTTGTCTATCATCCTAACAATCCAGTCGTAAATGCTCAGTCTCGTATTCAGAGTGAGCGTATTGTTGCTCATCAAACTAGGACCAAGTGGCTCGAAGCCTATTGCATTTAAGTTCATATCCAATATGTCAAAATACTCATCATCAATGCCTGGGTAATGGAGATTTGAGCTACGGACCGTTTTTTGGCACCCACTAATGGCTGGGTTTCCCTTGAATCGATCCTCAATCCACTTGAGTGCGGCACCAGCACCTTCAATATACTCCACTATATGTCCAGACGAGTTCGATGCAGCAAACTCGAAGGATTCAACTCCCCATTCGCATAGCACGTTGAATCCTTCATCGGCGTTTGCGAATGGAATGATTTCATCTGGTTTGCCATGATAGAGAAAGAGTGGAATTTGGGGTGTTCCTTCAAAACTTTTTGCCGTGATAGTGTTGTCTACCAACATTGCGTGAACTTCAGGTCTGTCAAACAACTCATACTTTGTGGGGAAATATGGGTCGTCACCACTAAAGTACTCGCTGAATGGGAATTGAAGAAGCGTTTGAATGAGGCATTGGCTCACAGTCTCATTGAGCTTGCCGATCTTAGTTTGATTAACAAAGTCCCATATCTCAGTCTGCACGCTTGGATACTCAGAGACAAGTCCAAGAATACCTGACGCTACAAACCCAGAAAATATACCGCCTTCAAGAAATCTTACTGTGCGTGTGATATTGGATACCCATCCACCAAATGCCGCGCCAACAAGAGTGTCCCTTAAGTCGGGGGCGTAAGATGGTTGAAGCAAAGCAGCCCAAGACGTTGGAAGAGAACCACCTGAAAACCCCCAAAGTGCTACTTTGGCCGCGGGATTTAGGTTGGTCTTCGCTTCAGTACTCAAGACCCCTCTTATGGAGTCCAAAGTTGCCATTCCAGCCAAGCGTCCTGCTGTAAATGCAGCATTGGGGCCTTCGTAGTCCGGAATTATCACATACCAACCTTTGGTGAGTAAGACATTCATGAAAGTGGATTCCACTTGCAAGGCGATTGTGTTTATTGATGCTCCAAAGAGTATAGAATAGGATGGAGCGCAATCAGGGCTAGCCGAGTCCTCGGCATAACTGTATACGACTGCTTTCGAAGAATCCGCATTATAGGGTTTGAGTACGGTCCCAACGATACCTGTAGCTTCACCTTGCGAGTTGGTCGACCTAACCATGTATTGCCAAGCATTCTCCACGTTTATTGGAAAGAAAAGAGAGCGAATCAATTGCGGCGCGTCTCTCCATTTAACAATGACACCTTCTTCATAATCCAGTATATTATGCGGAATTCGATAGAACCCGTCGACCAGAGGTTTTTTAGGTTCTATAGCCACCGAGTGGACAAGACCCCAAAGACATGCTCCAATGGCAAAACACTTAACTACCCTCATTCGTCGAAATGAAGCTCACTTTCCAGTAAGTCAGATAACTGGCTTCTTAATAACCTCGAGAAACAGCCGGTCGGTTCCTGTTTAAGAAGACGAATGCTCCGCTTAATGTTGCACCTGAAGAAACGCCATGCACATGGAGTTAAATGCACTAGAGAGGACTACCAAAAACGGTAATAGTGTTCACACGCATTTGGTAATATGATTATGTTCGTGTCTGACAATTCACTGGCCGGCGACACAATACGACATAGCCGAGACTAGCCTTTAATTACTTGGCACCCACTTGGCGCACTTGCCATATGTATTGTCTCGCATGTCACTCGAGAATGATGGGACAAGATCCGCGCGGGGTCAGGAAGATACGAGGATTCCGGATAGATGCACCTGACAACCAAGCCGGGGCGCGCATAAACCCGCCTCCTCTTTTTCCCCGGGAATGGGAGTTATCCGACAATGCTAGTCATACAAAAGAGAGTACCAACACTTCAAACCGATACTCAATTTCGGTCTTCGATCGAGGCAGCCCATAAGCTTCCGGGTCTGTGTTTGTTGACGCATCGCACGAAGCTTAAGTTCGATCTTTCATGGAATCTCAGTGACTTTTGAAAATTCTTTCTGGGATTACCAGAAACGGATATGTGTTCAACCTCCGTGAGGGGAAGTAAGCCGAAACCAAAAACCAAAAATTAGATCACATTGTTTGCACGCGAAGAGAGAGCTGAGCTCACTAAACTGATTTTTGTCCACCGACAGGCTTCGCGGCGCCCGCACGTCTTCCCGCGTTCGAGTATGACCTTTTGGTGAAACTAAGCTCGCAAGAGAGAAAAAAAGGAGGGCACAATAAAAAAAAAAGAGGCCACGATCATAGTCATAAAGAGGCCTAGGAGAACTAGAAAATCCAAGGAAGTTTATGGGCCGTGGCTGGTCCTTGCAAAGAAATCCATTCGCCAACCTAGTGTTCAGGGCTAAGCACTCGCACGCGCGTGCAATCCGATTTGGTATGCTGTTTAGTGAGCACAAGCAATGTCCATTCAGTGCTTGATTTATCTGACTAAGGAGTCGAGCATTTAGCCGGAATATGCAGCTCATATGAAATTAGGGTAGTGTATGAGGGCCAGAAAAGTATTCAGCAAATGACTTGGCCGATAAGTAGCAAACTGAGAGGATGTGGCTGCTGTGAATGCTTACCAAGAAAAAAAGTGTGCATTTTTCGGGAAGGATTCGAAACAATTCAAAACACCAAAATAATCAGTTGCTAATTTCCAGGTTGAGCAAGTCGACAAGGTTATTCGGTACAATTCCAAATGAACGTGGCTGATTGAGTGTCGCTTAAATTGCTTATCAAAGAATGCAGGTTTGCGACCTCCCAGACCTAACTTATCAAAAGCATGCATGTCTCAAAAGTCTCGGTTCACACCGTAGACGGACTTGTGCGCAAAACCCACCTGATCTATCACGTAGGAATCTTTGCAAGGGTTATAAAGGCATGCGCCTCGGGAGGTATTCCAGCCTCATGTTATGCAATGTTGCTACCTTTGCTTACCCTCGCTAAGCGCTTAAACCTGTGATTTGTACATGATGAAGCCTATTCCGCAATTGACTATCACCTCGGCTCGGATTTAGTTCAGCATGCTGCGAGGAGCAAGCAAACATGATGCAAATTCTGCAGCCCGCCCTGCAGTATATATACTATATCTGATTCGCTTTCATTACGTGACTTAATACCTGTGCTTATAAACTGCCTGATTGTTATGAACGAAACAATTTTCATCTCGGGTGCAACTGGCTTCATTGCTCAGCACATCATCAAACTTGTTCTCTCTAAAGGCTATAATGTTGTCGGCACGGTGAGATCTGCAGACAAAGGGAAACATTTGCAGAAATTGTTCGGCTCTGATGCATTTTGCTTTGAGGTAATTCCTGACGTGGAGCCCCCAGGTGCATTTGACGATGCTTTGAAAAAGCACCCTGAGGTATCTATATTCGTGCACACAGCCTCCCCTTTTCACTTCAAGGCAACTGATATTGAAAAGGAGTTGCTTTTGCCTGCGGTGAATGGAACCAAAAATGCATTGAAAGCTATAAAGGACTACGGGCAAAGAGTGAAGAAAGTCGTGATTACATCGTCTTACGCTGCCATCATGAACGTGGACCTGATGGAAGATAGTAATCATACCGATAATGAAGAATCCTGGAACAGAATGACTTGGGAAGAAGCACAGCAAAGCCCTGAGTTGGGCTATGTGGGATCTAAGAAGTTTGCCGAAGAAGCCGCTTGGAATTTTGTTGCTGAGGAAAAGCCAAAATTCAGCGTCAGCTATATAAATCCGCTGTACGTTTATGGCCCTCAAACTTTTGACTCAGAGGTGAAAGATG
>ERZ794936.598-NODE-598-length-15886-cov-6.300107_pt1 | contig 15886 bp, 8 predicted proteins | sample MGYA00511083_ERZ794936 | MGnify/ENA primary metagenome ERZ794936 (study PRJEB30137, sample SAMN04331409) | food metagenome | isolation source: Y2 must sample point D1 replicate A | place: Australia: South Australia | collected 2014 ... | reverse complement strand
TATTTAGCCGAATATCGGACTAGAACTGATGAAAACATGTGACCTTGGCCATAATTGATTAAACTTAATATTATACATATGTGATTACTGCTATGTATGTATTAAAAATTAATGTGTTTTATTTTGTACTTTATATATTAAACTTATTTAAAATTAAAACAATGATGAAGTTCATTTATGCTAATGCAAATCAAATATTTTCTTTACTTGGTGGGTAGTTTTCACCAGTCTTGGAATTGTATAAAATAATACCGTTACTCTTGGCATGTTGTCTATCGTATTGCTTTTGGAAATACAAGAAAATGACAGAAGAAACACCTAGAATACCAGCAATAGAAGCAACAAATGGGAAACCCTTTGGATAAGTTGGGGCATCAGCAGAATCCCAATTTAGCTTATTGGTAATTGTCATCCAACTTGAAGCAAAAATATTACTTATAACTAAGATTTGAGCTCTTTCAGTTGTGTCGTGTTTGGAAATAGCAGCAAGTTGCATATAAACAGGTGGGGCAGACATCCAACCAGCCATTTGCAAGTAGAAAGCAGATTTCTTTAAGCTTTCAGAAACATCCCAAACAGATAAAACAATGTTACCGTATAAATTTAAAATTTGAGAAATAATAACAGCTTGATATTTGGATTCAAGAATGTCAGACCAGAAGGCATCAAACAATAATAAAGCAAAGAAAATGGCAGATGGAATAACAGACAAGTTGTTTAGTTCAACAACAGAGTATCTCTTCAAAGACTTCAACCACAATAGGTAAGAACCAGAAGAGGCATTAGAAGATAACCAACAGAAGGTAGTGTATAAAACACAAACATAAACTTTGTAGCCAAGTAGTAACTTTTTCCAACTCTTCCAACTTAATAAATCTTTAGTGTCAACAACTTTGTTTCTGTAACCAGGATTGTACTTTCTAATGTTTTGGACGTCTGTATCAGATAACCAAATGGAGGATACTTTATCAGGAGAATTACCTGGTAATGTAAAGAAGGCAAGAACAGCAATAACAATACCAATAATACAATCGATAAAGAAGTTCCATTGCCAACCTTCATGACCACTAACACCACTTAAATCTTTTTTAATTCTGGCCATCAAAAACCCGGAAGATAGCGAACCAGCAGCTTGACCAAGGTAGTAGATAGCAGATCTAGTAGTGGACATAGAAGTAGGATAGAAACCACCAATTAAATATTGGTAAGCAAGGTAAGAGTTGGATTCCATCATACCAATGATGAATCTACAAGCCTTCAATTGAGCAGCATTTTTAGCAAAACCAGCACCCAATGTTGCAAAAGACCAAATGATTTCAACAGTAACCAAGTATGGAACTAATGGAATTCTGTCCAAAAAGAATAAGAAAGGTAATTGGAAAATAATTGTACCAATACTAGTAATATTTTGAATGTCGGTTAAATCACTACCTTTCAAGTTTAATTTTTCAGACATACCAGAAACATAAGCATTGTTTAAGTTGACAGAATCTAAGTATTTAGACCAGTAAGCCAGCATCGCAATAACAGCCAATGTCAAATCTAACTTGATAACAGTCCATTTTTCATCCTTAGTTTGGAAAGGACCAAACCAAGACCATTTGTTGGCTTTTCTTTGAATAGCTGGTAAAGAATATTCTAATTCATCAAAGAATTTGTACCATGGTCTGTTAGCTTCATCTCTGTATTCTAATAGTTCGGTAGATTCTGGGATAACTTCATCAGCTGAACCAGTAGAAACTAAAGATTTTTTGGCAACTTCAGCAGAGTTCTTTTCTTTGGAAGAAGTGCTTGAAGCGTCAGAAGCTTGATCACTCTCATCGGAAGCAATACCAGTTTCCTTTTCATTTACATACGGAACGTCTCTGACGACTGGGTAGAAACCGTATTTTAATTCACCGTGTAAAAACTTAACCATTATGTGTTGGTATATATTAATATGTTTTTTATTGGTTTTATGATAATTTCTTATATATAACAAAGAAATTTAAAATATGAACAGAAGGTAATTTCCAATTAAGTGTTCAAGCATCTTCTTTATATAAGTATAGTGAATTGCAAAATAAAAAGTTTTTTCAAATAAAAAAAAAAAAGGAGATGAAAAAGCAATTTGAATATGTTCAATTAACATGTTTAGTCATATTTTCTAAATGCTCATCGATGAATAAGAAATTACAATAATCTTCGCTGATAATTGTACGAATCAAGGGCAGATAGTCAGAATTACCTACAAAGTTGATGTTGTGTCAACCAAAGATACGACATTTGGGGTAGCCAAGGATAAAAGTGTGGAATTAATAGTACACAGTTTTTGATAAAGGTGTGAAGATAAGCGCTGATATGTGTTAAAAAAGAAGGAAAAAACAATTTTATTACACCACCACACATTTTTTTAAAATTTTTTTGTTCAAATTAGTTGCGCTTATCCAAAAAAGGATATTGGTACTGAGAAATAATCCTCGCCTTTTGATGGAGGTAAAAACAAGAAAAAAATAAGACTAATAGCCGATTTTATCCCGTTTTGGCACGTGCAGGAGCTTGATCGGGGATAACAGATTAACATCGGGGATAACAGATTAACATCGGATATAACACATTGACATAGGATATAAAATATTAGCATCGGATATAACACTTTGTTTCCAGAACGTTTCTTTTTTTTTTCCAGTCCTGTATCGCGGCTAATCCTTTCCCTAAAAGGAAAGTGTAGATCAAAAAAAGAAAACACAACCAGCTACGGATTCCTCTTTTTTTTTTACGTTACCTATAAGCCTCCCTTCCTTTTGGAGGGTTTTTTCCTTGGTGAATCGTTAATATCGACAATTTCGAAATGTGAAGGAAAATTTTTTCTTTTCCTTATGTTTGTTAATGTTGTTTTCTTATTGGGTGGCAAATTTATATATATATTGGTTAATTAAGTCTTACGCACATCTAAGCTATTAACACTACAGTATTTAAAAGAAAGAATATCAAAACACCCCGTGAATACAATTATTAACATATTAAAAATCTTTTACCAACCTTCTTTTTAACAAGCTACACTTTAATTTAATCAATAAAGCATCAAACTCTTTACTCATTAAATATACAATTTTTTTTTATAAATACATCGGTTAAGTATCAATAAAAAAAATTCAAAAGAACAACAAGTTTAAGAAAAAAGAACAAATACAAATCAATAATAAAATATGTCTGCTCCACAAGAAATTCCTACCTTCAAGTTAGTTTTAGTTGGTGATGGTGGTACTGGTAAGACCACTTTCGTCAAGAGACATTTAACTGGTGAATTCGAAAAGAAATATATTGCCACCATCGGTGTTGAAGTCCATCCTTTAGCTTTCCACACTAACTTTGGTGAAATCAAATTTGACTGTTGGGATACCGCTGGTCAAGAAAAGTTCGGTGGTTTAAGAGATGGTTACTATATTAATGCTCAATGTGGTATCATCATGTTCGATGTTACTTCCAGAATCACTTACAAGAACGTTCCTAACTGGCACAGAGATTTAGTCAGAGTTTGTGAAAACATTCCAATCGTTTTATGTGGTAACAAGGTTGATGTCAAGGAAAGAAAGGTCAAAGCCAAGACCATTACTTTCCACAGAAAGAAAAACTTACAATACTACGATATCTCTGCTAAATCTAACTATAACTTTGAAAAGCCATTCTTATGGTTAGCTAGAAAGTTAGCTGGTTCTCCTCAATTAGAATTTGTTTCTTCTCCAGCTTTAGCTCCACCTGAAGTCCAAGTTGACGAACAATTAATGCAACAATACCAACAAGAAATGGAACAAGCTACCGCTTTACCATTACCTGATGAAGATGATGCTGATTTATAAGCTGTTTGAAGTACGATTCCAGTTTATTTTTCCCTTAATCAATTACGTTTGTGTATTAATATATATAGAGTGTTTTTTTTTTTGTTTTTAAAAAAAAAAAAAATTAGTAAAAATCATTATCAATTATATTAAAACAGTAAATACAAGTTTATAAACCAAATTCTTGCTCACCTGCCTTTTGAACTTTTTCAACTGTAGCATTGAAATTTTGCCACAAGATCAACATTTCTTTAGGGCCTTTGCTTGCTGCTTTGGAAGCTATATGTAATTTATTCAACTGTTCAACCTTTTGCATTTCAACCTTTTTTTCTTGAACATTAATAACACCTAATTGAACTAACTTATTAGTCAAGGTTATAAATTCTGGCTTTATATCTTCTAGTTTGTTTCTAGCTTCTTTGATATTACCCAACTTGAATAGTAAATCAGTTTCCATAAATGCATGCTCTAAAGCAGTAACTGTTTTCATACCTAACTCTTTGACAAGATTCAAAGTCTCCAATATTATCTTGATATCACTTTCAGCTTCCTTGGACTTTTCAAATGTTGTTTTAATAACAGTTTGATTTTTTTCAGCTATAACTTGTTTTTCTACCTTTTCGTATTTTATTCTTACTCTTGCATTCAAACAACTGACGTATGTCATGTATGCTAATTCTAATTCTTCCATAGTAACTTGGAATGGATTTTCTAATAAAGAAATACCATTTTTGTTTCCGTCTTTTAAGCTTTCTGGCTTGATTTCACCATATGATTGCTTTCCTTCAGCAATTTCCATATCAAATGGAACTGTATAGCTGTCATATCCTGAAATATCTCCTGATATCTTTTCTTCAATCATTTGTTCACACTCTGTGACTAAACTATTAATTTGAGGCAAAGCTGCTAGTCTATTTTCTGGATTTACCATTGATTTTTGAAGAATCTCAGCTATTTGTTGTCTAATCTTCAAAGACTTATTTTTGACTATTTCTTGAGTCTTTGTATAGCTCTTGAAATTCAAAGCATCCAAAGAGGCTGCTTTAGAATTGGAAAAACTGTAAGCTATTTGATTTATTTCAAACACATCTTTGACATAGCTAGGGTTTCCAATAGAAAATTGTTTATTTGAGTTGTTGTATTTTAATACATTGCTATCGTTTTCCATTTTATATAGCTTTTATAACTAATTGTGTACAAGGTAGCTTCTTGGGTTTAGTATTAACACCTAAATTTAATAATAATTAAAAAAAAAAAAAAATACAACAAAATTTAAGCTTTATAGAAATTTTTCACGTTGAGAAAACTAAATATGTAGTGTTTTTTTTTCTTCTCGTGTGATATATATGACAATACACGTGATTAGGTTTGTATAATAACTGTTTCGGAGAGCATTGACGACATAACTAATCCTTCTTTTGCTTGTTCTCATAAGCAAATTTATCCTTCAAGATATTCTTTAAGTCATCGTCTTTGATTTCAACTTTTAGTTTTGGAGCTGTTTTGATAGCTTTCTTTTTCAAAAATGGCTTGATCAATTGTAAAATGATTATTGAAATATGAGGTATGAAGTATACACTTTTCCAAATAGTTATAGAATCTTTTATGTTTAAAACGATAAATGGCATAACCAAGTATCCAAAGGCTGTTTGTGTAATAATTAGAGTAATAAAATCGTAAATCAATTTGAATGTTGGAGAATCAGCAACTGTGAAGTGTGGTCTTATAAATCTTCTTATTATCTTACCAGCCGTTTGATAACTAGATCCGGTAACAAAGGTTAAGTAATATCCAGCATGAGTTCCATGCCAACTGGCACTGACAGTAAAAGTAATAAGGGATGCTAGAGTAGCATTATTATTGACTTGAACAAATCTAATGTAAATATAGTTCTTTAACCACAGGTTAGTACTTTCATTCCAATTTTCCAAAGCACCTTTAACATTTTGGGCAAACTCAAATCCTCTAACATTAACGTTTTTGATCAAATAATAGTTATTATCTGTTGAATTGTAACCTAGTTGAATCATATTACACAGTGATTCAGCAATAGACCAAGCACCGTAGTATTTGAATCTAAAGATCATTCCAATGAAGTACAGCAAAAAGAACTTTTTAAATAGAGAAAAGTCATTCTTTGCTATCAAGTCACCGACAGGGAACATTTCTGATAATTTTAGGAAAGCAACCAAAAAGAAAATACCCTTTCCAAATTTCCATAGAGCTGGATTTTTGATAGGTTGTTTTTGATTGTCAGATTTAACCCATTTTATGTAGATTTTGTATTCAAATGCAGGACCTGTTAATAAAGTACCATAAAAGAAGACGTAACTGTAAAATTCTAATAAACCTGGGAATTCAGTAACTATTTTGTCTTTTTGGAAGGTGCTCAATTTATCGGATTCTGAGTTAGCATAATCATGGCAATTCCATGAGAACTCGTGGAGCTTTATGACCAAAACCATTAAAGATCCAGTTAATATCTCACCATTTTCTATCAAGTCCACTTGTATGTGACAGAATAACACAAAAGCAATCAAAACAATCAAAACGTACCATGGCAAATTTTTAATTTTGTTTGAATTTTTATAGTTGTATTTTGATACTAAGTATACAGCCAATGAACTAACAAACATTAAATAAAATCCACCTAAACTATTTAAAACACCAATAACGTAAAAAAGACCAACAAATAAAACATATAGTTGCTTCAAAACTGATCTAGAGTTATTTTTATTTGATCCAATTTTAACAAACTTGAATAATAGCAAATAAATCAAATTGAAAAAGTAGGATGAAAATAAAACTACAGCAAAGAATAAAATTTCATTTGGTAGATTTAAATGTTTGGTTTTTGTTAAGATAAAGTTGTTAACAACATTATTTTCGATATGAAAAAAGTTGGGCATCGTGTTATTTTACAAAGAAGGGTGAAATATCATGTAAAACCTTGGTTTACGAAGACTTCTTTCATTTGAATTACCAACAACCATTTTTTTTTTTTTTGATAAGAGTATTAAAGACACTATTTGTAATTGAAATATTTAATTCCGATTAGGATTCACTGGCCGGATTTATCACAAAGCAGCAAAATTTTTTGATCACGTGTAGTTGCTAAAAAGGTCACGTGCAAAGTTTGGCAAATTTTTTTTTTTTAAACGAACAACAAGTGCATTTGGCAAGTAAAGCATTTATTTTCTAAGGTAAAACAAGAAGAAAAACAGGATATCTTACTGAAGTATTTTAAAATAAAAACATTTCTAATTATTCAATTCTTTATTCCGAAGTAGTATATAGCTGTTTAAAAAGTAAACTGTTATTGCAGGTAAATGTTTGACTACGGCTTTCTTAGAAAAGGTGTAAAACGAACGCTGTTTTTTTTTTTCAAAAGCAAAAAATACTTCTAGAATTTTTATCTGTTTTTTTTTCTTGTTAATAATATATAAGAGTTTGAACAAGTGACGTAATTTCAATATAGGGTTGTTTTATGTATATATATAATTACGGTTTTAAATTATTTTCAGATTGTGAAATTTTATTTTATATGTTTCTTCAGAGGTTAACAATTTATAGGATTGAACCAAAAACGATATATCAAACTTCAAATGTTATCATCTTTATATAAGACTTACTCGAAGACTTCAGTAACCAATACCATCAAGAGATTGAACTCTACAATGCCTAAGAAGGATAAGAATGGAACTGCCATTGTGTTTATGAACATGGGAGGTCCATCTTCTGTTCCAGAAGTAAAGGATTTTTTGTATCAATTATTCTCTGATTACGATTTGATTCCAATATCCAAGAACTATCAGCCAACAATTGCGAAATTCATTTCATCTTTTAGAAGTCCAAAGATTGAAAAACAATATGCCGAAATTGGAGGTGGTTCTCCTATCAGACATTGGTCTGAATACCAAGCTTCAAAGGTTTGTGAAGCTTTAGATAAAACAAACCCGGAAACCGCTCCTCACAAGCCATACGTTGCCTTTAGATATGCACAACCTTTAAGTAAGGATACCTACAAGAAATTGTTGGAAGATGGAATAACCAGAGCTGTTGCATTCACCCAATACCCTCAATTTTCCTACTCCACTACAGGTTCTTCAATTAATGAATTAATCAGAAACAAGAAGGATTTGGATAAGGATGACCAAATTGCTTGGTCTATCATTGATAGATGGCCAAAAAATGACGGTTTGACCTCTGCCTTCGCTGAAAACATTCAAGCCAAAATTGCTGAATTCAAAAAAGAAGATCCTGATTTTAAGGAAGAAGACTTAACTATTTTGTTCTCTGCTCATTCTTTGCCAATGGATGTCATCAATATGGGTGATTCATACCCTGCTGAAGTTGGTGCTACTGTTTACAGTGTCATGGAAAAATTGAACTTCAACTACAAATACAGATTAGTTTGGCAATCACAAGTCGGTCCTAAACCTTGGTTAGGTGCGCAAACAGCCGATATTGTTGAACAACTTAACGACCCAGGAAAAGAAAAGTTGATTTTAGTTCCAATTGCTTTTACTTCCGACCATATCGAAACTTTATACGAACTAGATTTGGAAGTTATTGGTGAATCTAAGCATCCTAAGAACATCAAGAGATGTGAAAGTTTGAATGGATCTGAGACTTTTATTAGAGGTTTGATTGAGGAATGTGACCATCACTTAAAAAACAAAACTCCTTTCCACAAAAACTTGGATTTAGATTTTGTTTTAGCCAAGAAGGATCCTAATGGAAATGCTCCTTTAAGAAAATTCTTTACCAAATAAAATATATACGTCAGATCATGTAAATAAATATTTTCTCAAACCCTTTTATAGAATTGGTTTAAAACCTTCTTTAATTATTTTTTCCAAATTTTCGTCTTTGTTGTTAATCAAGTTTTGTAAAACATATACAATATTGTCATATTGTTTTTCATTAGCAGCAGTTTTAATCTTTGTTATCAACTTATTATTGATATTCTTTTGATATCTTTCTTGTTGAATGAAACTCATCAAGAATTTCACAATATGCTGGAACTTTTCAGGACTAATATCGTCTTGTGAGCTTAAAAAGTTGAAAATATCTAAGAATCCATTATAAACAGCATTATCTTTACTGCTCAATTCATTAAAGAAAATTTTACTCATTTGAACAATCTTTAAATCACTATCAACAAGACAGAGAGCCATTTTTCCTAAATGACCTTTAACTTTAACTTGACCTGCTAAAATTAAAAATGTGATTGTCATCAAACATGTATTTTTGACAGATAAGTCTTCATCCATTAATCTGTTATAGAGGAATTCTATGTTATCATCAATCAAAGAATTAAAAGTCACTGAGATATCACCGAAGCCTAAAATACAGTTAGATCTTACTATAGGGTCTTCAGATTTTTCCATAATGGTAATCAACAGTGGTAAATTAGCTTCACATACTGTTTTGCTTATTAACATAAATTTTAGTAAACTTAAAGATGCTACTCTTTGTAAAAATACGTTCCTGTAGGTATGCTCGTTGTCATTTATTATACTGATAATCATATGAAGGTATGGAGCAAAAATGGATTCTGATCCAAGCAGTAGTCTGTTTTCCCTAATAAAGACGATAGAATCATTAAAGTCATCATCTGTTGTTTTACTTATCATTTCTAATTCAGCATCATTGTTTTTCGTTGAAGCTGCTGCTTGCTGCTTTGCATTTCTGCTTCGCTTGAACTGTGTTTCCGAATGTTCCAAATATACCATAAGCCTTAACGCCATTTCTCCAATAATAAACAAAAATTGAGAAAGAGCAGCAATTCTGGAAAACCCATTGATACCTTGAGTTTCTCTAGAAAATGTTTGTTGGTTTTTCATCATAACAATTTGCTCGCAATAAACTTCTGGATTTTCACTCATTCTGAACAAACACTCAATAGCAGATTCAGAAAATGGATAAAAATCAGGATTTTCTGTATACTTGATTAAATAATTCTCAAGCTTGTGAGAAATCTTACCCATAACTTCTGAAGTGATGTTGTTATCCTTTGTTTTATCAACAACTAGAGAATTAAAATGGTTTGGGGCTGGTAAAGATTTTATCAAAGCTATACATGTGTATTTTGCTAATATAAAGTCCTCTTTTCCTTCAACATCATGGAGTCCCACATTCAGCAAAGTATCAATTTCATGCAATACTATGGTATGATTTTCTGAAGCTAACATTCCAATGATTATAATAGATCCATGCAATTGATCTTTATTGAACACAACATCATCTTTCAAAAAGCTTTTGAAAATTATCCATAGCACAGTAATAACATTATTGTTGATGACTTTTTCCCTAAATAGTAAAGCCAGAATCTTTTCCAAAGATGCTAGATCAGACAGAGAAGCATTGATAGTTAGGTTAATTAAATTTTTGGCAATATAAGCAGCTTTTTCCTTTTCATCACAATCTTCTGGTGCAGTTAAAAATAATGTTTTATAACAGTGGACTAAATGCTGAGGTACACTCACAGTAGTAGAATTAGATCCTAGAATAGCAGGATTAGTTTGCCCAGACACTGCAGGCATGTTGTCATTTTGTTGCCAAATTAAATGTAACATTTTTTTAATACCTAAATAAGCTGTTTCTATATCATAGGCATCTGCCAAAACAAAAAAGTCCATTGACTCTATGACTTCTGATTTGTTCTTAGAAGATATCAACTTGCAACATTGTAAAATAGCATCATTTAAAAGCTTGATGTATTCCAAGGCCTCCTTATAATATTGTATAGTCAATTTTAATTTCCCAAGACCTTCATTAATAATCATCAATTTGGCAGCATCTGATGTAGGTTCTTTTTCCGAATAATCATTGACAGCATCTGTTAATTTATTCAAGGCAGACTCCGTTTCTTTTAACCTATTCTCCCAAGTAGTTTCTGATAATTGAGATCCGTGTAAAGCAGCAAATGGATGATTTAATAAGATTATAGAAATCAACTTTATGCAATATCTTCTAACCAAATAAGATCTATCTTGTAAAGATCTAACGGCGATTTGTGTCCACTCAACTTTTCTTCTTTGAAAAGGTAATATGTTTGCAATAAGACTCTGGGCATTATTCTCATCACTTTTTTTTACATTAACTTTTAAAGTTGCTAATTTGATTATACCTTGAACAGCCTTTGATCTTACATATGGATTAGTGTCCAATAGTCTATTTTCTAATAAATCAATCATATTTGAACATTGTTCTTCTTCATGTTCAATTATCACACTATCATTTGACATGGCTTTTTTTCTGTAATAATTAAATACAATATTTCCACATGCTTCAACAACAGCATTTCTTAGGGTGAAAGATGAATTGTTTAATAGAGTAGTCACAAGTTGAATTTGCTTCAGCATTACTTGTGGCACAGCTTCCGAAAGTTTGACTAAAAATAGAGATACATTTTTTGGTCCTGAAATGTCTTTTGCATTAAATTCTTTTTCACTTATAGCTCTCAAAACATCCTCCGTTAGTTGTGGATAATCATATTCATCATATAGTTTATTTAAAAAATTGACATAAAAGTTGATTGAAAAAGTATGGTATGCTATGTTTTCAGTCAAAAGATTGAGTATTGAAACCTTTTCCTTTTGTAATTTTACTAAAAGACATAAGATCTTTTGAAGAAGCTCTTTCAATAAAGTATTTTTGTATATGTGCTCCATTTCCATAAATGAAAATATAGGTTTCATAAACAAGTCTAATAGAGTCTTTTTCTCCACAGTAGTAACAAACATCCTTGACAAATTTTGTTCAAAAAGATCAATAATACAAGGTAAAAACGTTTGAAAAGATGACATTCCTTCTTCTAGAATCCTTTTATCTGCCTTTGTGGTTATTATCTGTTGATACGTGTTACTCAAACAAATCATTGACATTAAACCTAATAGTTCTATTCCAGATTTCATATTCTTTTCCATTATTTCATGTTCGTCAGAATCATCTTCACTTTCTTCGTTGTTGTTATTCACCGTATTGATTCTGTTGTAAAAAATATTGAATTCCTGACTGAATGTGTTTATACCTGTTTTCAAAGCGTTAATTAATGTTAGTTTATGTTTTTGATTCAAAAAGGTAAAGTTATATGCCATTTGTATACAATCTTCCCAATCAGAATTATGAAACAATCTTCCAGCTGCTGCTAACGATAACCGATCTGTTATTTCATATAACTCTGTGTGCACATCATCAGATGGGAAGTTTTGTTGTAATGATTCATATGGGGTATTAATATATATTTGCAGTTGCTCTGAAAGAACAAAATAATCATTCGACATGTAATAATTCAAAAATATTGATATAGCGACAGCTGAATATATGTTTTGTTAGTATTTTCTTTGCTGATTAATTAAATAAAATGTTATTGGTGATTTCTTTTTTTAAAAAAAAAAAAAATTAATAATAATAACAATTGTTTGTAGTTTTTTCACTCAATTTCCGTTTTAGTCTTTGCTTGCAGAAAATGCGTTGCGAATAGCTATTAGCATTTGAAAATATTCGCGTTTTCGGACATAATGGAAAACAGCTTTAATTAAAAACCCAGTTGGCTGATTAATAGCAATTATTGTTACAAAAAGGCTGAATAAACAAAAAAAGTTACAATTAAAATGGTAATATTGAGAGTATTGTGAAATAATATATAAGCTGTATTTTTTTTGGAATGTAATAATATTTTCAGATTTAAAAAAGTAGGTCTTTTATTATAACTTGAAAAGTATTATTGTAGCAAATTCCTTGGAAGAATTATATGTCTCACAAGTACTAGCTTTGTAGGTTATTCTCATTAAGATCATGAAATGGTTTTATTCTAGTTTTAACATTCAATATTAAAAATAGATTTTTTAGAAATAATTTTTTCAATTTGTCTCTATCGCTCTTGATAGACATGTAAGTTTTTTCTAGTTTCTCGTATCTTATTCTTTCGTAGTTTAGTTCTGTTGAAAGTTTTTTAACCCTGTTATTAAGCATTTCTAGTTGGTCTTCATAGGTACCATCAAATCTGTTTTGGATATCTTCTCTTTTTTGATTTTTCATTACAGATGTCTCATCCAATGTTTTTGTAGTATCTTCATCATTGATGTTAATTACCAACTCATCTAGATCAGCGGAGATAGAATTCGTAAATTCTTCTTTGGGGGTTTTAAAATAAGGCTTATTCGCTTCTTTTTTACCTCTTTTAGGAAAAGAATCCATTTCTTCTTCAGACTTTTTGCAACCGCTATTGACCATGTTTTTATTAAAGTTTGACAACTCCAAACAATAATATATTGGTTGCCATGAGAGTTCTTCAATGATTTAATCAATTACACCAAGAAAAACCAAAAAATACAATATATATTCCCTTTTTTCATACACAAAACCATTCTATCAGGTGACCATTTATTATGTTTTTCAACAAATAAGATACTGCATAAGGTTATCTCAAAACACTATATTTTAAATATAAAAAAGTTTTCTACATATTAATAGTTTTTTTTTTTTTCATTATGAATTTGGCCTAGATGTGGCACATGCTAAATTTAAAGAGCTCATTGTCAAGTCATCATTATACTTAACTGGGGCTCTTATAGTACAAGAACTACTTTTTGAGTTATCATCATTTTTTTGAAATTTATTGTAAAAGTCTTGTCCATTGTTCATTTTAGAATTGTTTTCAGAAGAAAAAAAACAGTAGTTCTTAATCAAATTATCATACACTTCATCATTCTTTGGCTCATTGATAAACTTGTTGATATCAGGTAAATTCATTCTAGGTTCATTTGATTTGTTGAACTCATCAAAGCTTATAGTCTTTGATATGGTGTTGTAATTTCCAAAGTCTTCATTTAAACCTAGTGGTTTATTTAAAGGAGCTGAATCGTTATTGTCAAGAGAAGGTCCAATTTTTAGTATGTTGTTACCATTCTTTGGACTAAAGCCCTTTTCATCGTCGTAATCATCCGAGGCTAATAAGCTATCACTTGTAGTATCTGATACATTTTGAATGACGTAATTGGCGTCAATACTTCCCGATTTCCATAAATTAAAATCTTCCGTGTTTGATTGTCTTCTTATGATGGGAATTGCACTTAATATAGGTTTGGAATTGGTTATAGGATCCATGGAATTAGCTTTTTCCTGCTTAGTAATATTTTTGGTGCATTCATTTTTGACATCATTGAATATCTTGGTTACAGAGTCTTGTTTGTATATGTTTTTCCAAGGACTTGTATTGTAGAAATTCTTACTCTGTTCAAAAGATCTCTTAAGGTTAATTTTTTCCGGACTGTTTGGTGGCTTTACTAGGCTCTTATAATTGTTAGGAGAGGCCAAGGAATCAACATCAGGTTCATAATTTACTTTCTTAGTAGTTTTTAGTTTTAACTTGAAGTTGTGGTAGTTATTATTGTCATAATAAACCATACTATTAACCTTGTAAGTACAGCAGAAACTCAATTCAGATATAATCTCTTTGGCATTTGTGGACAGAGGTAGGTCAATAACACATTTAAATTCATCAAACTTTGAATTAATCTGCTTTTCATAAATACCTTGACTATAAAATATTTTGTTCCAGTTATCAAAGGTATATTTTAGCTTAATATCCTTTTCAAAAGCAATGTTTTCAGCAGATAAGTAAACGTTCAATTTATTTGTGCTTTGTGAAACATAAACACTTTTTACTTGAATTGTATTTGAGTTAAACTGCCATGGATATTGATGCATGATATTTTGTTGGTAATTGAAATTGCTGTCCAAAATTCTGGTGTGATGAGATTGCTGTTGTGATGAAGTAGTTGGAGTAATTTCTTTTGAGTTTTCTTTACTGTGACTGAGATTGTAGATATTGTCCAGTGAAGATGAGCAATACCTGTCGTTGGTTTTAAGAAGGATATCATCTGGGGTTTTATTCAAGTGCTTTAAATTTGTTAAACTTTGATGTCTATTCTTGTTGTAATATGATTTGTTTAGCTTTTTCAAATCAAATAGGTTGTTTTCTTTGGAGTTACTCTTTGTTGGTGTTTTCCATTGATTCAAGTTTGAAAAGTTTGTATCTGATATTGTTAATTTTGAAAGATTTTTAAAGTTTAAACCTTCATCTTCAAAGTCTTCATCAGAATCTTCATCCGAGTCATTGTAATCTGTTATATTTCCTGTAGCTTTTACATCTTCCAGATTACTATGCATTAATTCTATTTCTTCCGAGTCAACCTTCTTTTTTAGCAGCTTGTAGATATCAGAGTTACCGTCAATAAACTCTTTGTCTGATTCAAGTGATTTCTGTCTTTGCTTAAGGAATTCCTTGTTGTTTTTCATTTGCAACTTCTTCATTTTGATACTTCTTTTTTTGTTTTGCTCATCCAAGTAATATTCTCTCAAGCAGTATCTCACATTGTTACCAATAAATTCTTTAGATCCGTTGATAAGATTATTGTAAAGAGCACCTTTTTGTAAACTTTTTTGATCCGTGCTTATAAAGTTTGGTTGATCTAAGGAATTGTAAGTCTTGACTCTCACAAGATTGTTATTACTAGCGAATCTAACAGATTTAACTGGTTCCTGTTTAGTGCATGAGGAAGAACCGGACAAAGAGCTACTTGAAGTAAGGTTTTTTAAAGTGTCTTTATCATTCATTGAATGAACAAAGTAATGAAACTTGTCGTTTAAACTGTTGTGGCTTACATATAAATCTAATGATTTGGAATCATCCGACAAGGTGCTGTTTAAAAAAGTGTTGGAACTTGTAGTTAAAGAGTCTCTTGTAGCGGCTGGGTATGTAAGATTATTCTTTTGTTTTAATATAGACTTGGGTTTTAAACCATCGTTAAATGAAGTTGACATTTATTGTTAAACCCAAAGAATCGAACTTTTTATGATTGTTTGTCAATTTATAATAGTGAATAAAAACTATTACAACCAGTACTTAACTATGGGGAATCTCCAGATCAATAAAAAATTAAGGGAGTATAATGCTGTTTTTTATTTATTTAGATAATGGTATTTATCTCTATACTTTATTACAGAAATAATGATGATATTATTTTTAAACTACTAACTATTTTATCTGTGTTTTT
>ERZ794936.597-NODE-597-length-15888-cov-30.918272_pt1 | contig 15888 bp, 12 predicted proteins | sample MGYA00511083_ERZ794936 | MGnify/ENA primary metagenome ERZ794936 (study PRJEB30137, sample SAMN04331409) | food metagenome | isolation source: Y2 must sample point D1 replicate A | place: Australia: South Australia | collected 2014 ... | reverse complement strand
AGGATGCTGGCGGCAATATTCCTGCTGCTCAGAGATGCGTGCCCGCGTTTCATCATTCATCCCGGCCAGTTGTTCCGCGGTAAACGGGGACTGATCCAGTGTTGCCAGCAATTCCGGGGCCAGTCCATTGGTGTATTGACGGTCCATTCCTTTTCCCTGGTCATTAAATGGTCATAACGAGGTAAGGATACCCGACCGTAAATTTGACTTTGAAACTGAAGTTCCCGTTATCTTGCGCAGGATCAACGAAACGGTTTTTCTCAGGATTCTCAGGAAATCCGAATAAACACTTTGTTGAAAACACCTGTCTGATGACTCCGGGGCTGCCTGGCAGTCCCGGTGTTACCTTCTTCCGCCGGTCTGACCTTTTTCGTTTTATCCCCGGCGCTACCGGCATCGGAAACAGAAGTCCCTTCATTTCTGAACCCCCATATCCGCCAGCCACCTGAGCACCGCCTGTATCACCTTCCCTGCACTGTCACAACATCACCCGCATGACGAAGGAAATGGCCGTCTTTTTTCATAAGAAAGTAGTATGAAGTGATTTATTCTTTTATATCAATAAATTACGAAAACAGCCTCTTTACATATATATACATATAAAATCTTATGTTTTATACATTCAGACATCTTTGGATCTGTGAATATTTTATCGAGGTGTTAATGCGTAGTTCTCCCCCCGACATGGTCACACCGCCATCTGCTCCGGATGTGCGTAAATTCAACCGTTCAATCGGCCTGATGTCTAACTTCTCTCTTGGTTTCACCTATCTTTCGCCACTAACCGCCGTTTATTCACTGTTTGCTCTGTCAATGACCCTGGCCGGCCCGCCCGCCATCTGGTGGATCCTGATTGCGGCCGCAGGCCAGATGCTGGTTGCCATGGTGTTCGGTGAAGTCGCCTCACAGTATCCGATCACCGGCGGACTTTATCCCTGGGCGCGGTTGTTGTGGGGTAAGAAATATGCATGGATTGCCGCCTGGATCTATCTGTGGGCACTGGTGGTCACTATCACCTCCATTGCAGAATACAGTGCAACCTTCGTCGCTTCCCTGTTCAGTTATACCCAGACAGCCAGCCACTTATTGCTGACCTCGGTATTACTGTTGTTACTGATGATGGTGGTCAATCTTTCGGGCACCAGGAACCTTGCCCGTGTAGCCCGTATCGGATTCTGGTGTGAAATTATCAGTGTTATTGCACTGGGTATTTACCTGTTAATTTTCCACCGTACTCAGCCTGTAGGGATCCTGTTTGATAGCATGGGTGCAGCCAGCGGATCTGCCGGTTATTCCCATGCCTTTATGACGGCCTCGTTGCTGGGATTATTTATGTTTTTCGGGTTTGAAGCCTGCGGCAATGTGGCAGAAGAAGTGAAAGATGCCGGCAGAAAAATTCCGGTGGCGATGATACTCAGTATTTTCTTTGGCGCTATCTCTGCCATTATCTCAGTACTGGGTTATCTGCTCTCTTATCCGAATCTGAAAGATATTGTCTCCGGTAAAATTCAGGACCCGATCCCGGAAATTCTGAATAATGCGCTCGGGACAGAGGGTGAAAAGATCTTTGTGGTGATAGCGATTATTGCCATGCTGTCCTGCATTCTTTCATTACAGGCCGCGTTAAGCCGGCTCATTTTCTCTTTCTCACGCGACAATATGCTGCCCGGCAGCCAATGGATGGCCCGTATCTCAAAAAATGAGGTCCCGGATAATGCCATGATCGTCAGTTGTGCCTTACCGTTGCTGATTTGCCTCTGGGTGTATTACCAGCCGGATAACCTGGCCAGAATTACTGCCTTCGCGGTGGCCGGTATTTATATCTCTTTTCAGATGGTCGTCCTGGCGGCTCTCCGTAAAAGGGTACAGGGCTGGAAACCGGCCGGCCCGTGGTCACTCGGGCGTTGGGGCTTTCTGAACAACCTGCTGGCGCTGGGTTATGGTCTGTTCGGCATTTACCTGCTCTGTGTACCTGCCTCCGGGGATAATTTCCTTGATCGCTGGATTGTCTTAGCCGGTCTGGCGGTGGTGACGGGATGCGGGCTGCTTTATTTATTGACTGCACGTCCGTACCGGAAAGTAACCGATGGCCAGCATTATCAGAACCATATTAACGGCCAGTAACAGCACAGAGGCCGCCGGCTGCGGTTAATTACGTGACTACCTACCGGTGCTGCTGTTATCACGGAAGAAACCGGCACCTGATAATATTTTTAAGGACTGACGATGGATAAAAATAACCACTCGCGAAAACAACTTTCGTTATTACAGGTCGTGATCATCGGTATCGCGTATATGACCCCGATGACTGTATTTGATACTTTCGGCATCGTCTCTGGTGTCACTGTGGGTCGTGTGCCACTGGCGTATCTGATTGCGCTGGTCGCGGTATTATTCACCGCGCAGAGTTATGGGCGGCTGGTAAAGATTTACCCGTCTGCGGGGTCGGCCTACAGTTACACCCGACATATTTTCGGGCGACACAGCGGTTTTATGGTCGGGTGGTCCTCACTGCTGGATTACTTGTTACTGCCGATGATTAATTCCCTGCTGGCCGGGATCTATTTGCGATCCCTTTTTCCTGAGGTGCCTGGCTGGATTTCGATACTAATATTTACGGCGCTGGTCACTTACCTCAACTGCTGCAGAATCAAACTGCTGGCCAATGCCAATGTCTTGTTCGTCGGCTTACCGGTATTACTGATGATGGCCTTTATCTACATGGTCGTACATGATCTGACGACCACGGCCGGGATCCACCGGGTCATGACCACGGCTCCGCTGTTTAATGGCCAGCACTCCGTAATGCCTTTAATCAGCGGCGCGGCGATCCTGTGCTTCTCGTATCTGGGGTTTGATGCGGTCACGACGCTATCCGGAGAGACACAACGTCCGCACACGCTTATCCCTAAAGCCATTTTTTATACGGCATTAAGTGGCGGGATTATTTTCTTTATCGCCGCCTGGTTTATCCAGCTCTATTATCCTGATAATTCTGCCTTCAAAAACCCGACCGAAGCCATGCCGGAAATTGTGCTGTATGTCGGTGGCCGGATATTCCAGACCCTGTTTCTGGTCGCTATTTTATTCAATACCTTTGCCTCTGCGCTCGCCTCTCATGCCAGTGCCGCCAGACTGTTGCACATTATGAGTAAGGATAACCGTTTCACCGCACCGCTGTTTGGCTATCTTGACCCCGTGACAAACACGCCGCTCTACTGTGTGCTTTTTACCGGCCTTCTCTCTCTGAGCGCTATTTTCTTCAACCTGGATACCGCCGTCTCCTTAATCAGTTTCGGTGCACTGGTCGCCTTTAGCGCCGTCAATATCTGTGTAATTGCCAGGTTCGCTGTTAAAGAACAAGGGCTGAACTCCATGCGTAACATCCTGCGTAATCTGATTTCTCCGGCCGCGGGCCTGGCCAGTGTCGCCTTTATGTGGGTCAATCTTGACCACGATGCCTTTGTGCTGGGCTCTGTCTGGGCAGTGATCGGTCTGGGCTGGGTCGTTTACAGCTGTATGAGTAAATCTGCCACCACCGTTTCGGAATAACGAAAACCAGTAACGCACAGTGAGTTTACCTGTGCTTTTATCAATCACCCGGAAAAACACCATGAAAAGTAATGACAGGATTATTAAACCCGAGCTGGTCAGTGACGCACGAACGGGGCTTATCAGTCGCATTATCACCGACGGGGACTGGAACTGGGTCCGGCCTGACAGTGAACGCCATAACGATGAAAGCCAGAAAATTGACCCAGGAAACCCCGCGAATTACTACGAGTCTACGCTTGCCCCCTGGATGTCCTTCCCGCCGCTGGAAAGTGATACACAGTGTGAACTCGTAGTGATTGGCGGCGGTTTATTAGGTGCCTCGACGGCGCTTCATCTGGCGGAGTCGGGGGTGGAGACGATACTGCTGGAGAAAAATGCCATCGGGTCAGGCGCGTCGGGGCGCAATGGTGGCCAGCTTACTCCGGGCCTTGCCCGCTGGGAGGCCGAATCCATGCTGGAGAACCTCTCTTATCAGGAGGCACGCAGACTCTGGAAATTTACCTCCGCCGAAGCCATGTCCCTGATCGATGATATCGCCGCCAAATATTCACTCGACCTTGACCGCAAGCACGGGCATCTTACTGCCGCAGTGCACCCCGGACACATGAGCGCGCTGGTTAAGGCCGCCGATGCACGACACTCTCTGGGGGATCATCAGGTCACAGTGCTGAGCAATTATGAGTTACGGGAACATATCCGTTCAGAAATCTACCACGGCGGGATCCATGACGATTGTGGCGGGCAGATCCATTCTCTGGCCCTGAACCGCGGCCTGATTTATGGCTTCCTGAAGAATGGCGGTACCGTGCATGAACACAGTGAGGTGATCCGTATTGAGGAAACTCCTGCGGGCACCCGGGTGCATACGCCGTCCGGCATTGTCACCGCAACGCGGGGAGTCATCATCGCTGTTCATGATGATACCCACTCGTTGCTGAGCCAGGACCCCGCGACCACCCTGCCCTTTTATACCTATGTCGGGGTCACCCGTCCGGTCGGGGGCGGGAACCGCAGCCTGCTGCCGACCGGCACAGCGGTATATGATACCCAGTTACAGATAGATTATTATCGCCCGGTCCGGGATCAGCGGCTGTTATTCGGGGGTCAGGGTACCGGCATGCGCTGGGACAATAACCGGACCGTAGACTACCTGACCTCCCGGTTACGTACCGTTTTTGCAGACAGAGAAGACCTCGAACTCGATTTCGCCTGGAGTGGCACAACCGACCTGACCCTGAATGGTGCCACGGACTGCCGGAAAAGTGGTTCACGGGGACAGATATACTCGGTACACGGCTGGAGCGGCCACGGTGTAGCGCAAACCGTCAGGATAGGGAAAGCGATCACCGATGATATCACCGGGGCCAGTGATGACTTCGCGATGCTGGCTGCCATAAAGCACACCCCGTTATTTATGGGGAGGCAACTGGCACCGGTCGCTATCCCGCTGGCAAAAACCTTACTGGGGATTTCCACGCGGCTGGCTCCCGGAAAAATGATCTCGTTCTGAAACGCCCGCTCATTGCTTACCTGTCACACCGGTGACAGGTAAGCCATCAGCTCAGTGTGGCGTAAACAGCATAAAGAACTGCCGGCGAAGCGTATCGCCCTGCTGTTCACCGTCAATCAACGTCCCGGTCCGGTAACGCGGATGGCTGGATATCATCACCCTGCCATCAGGATTAGCGATAACCAGTTTTTGCCGGCACTGACGAAGTAAGGTCAGCAATTCTGCCTCTATCACACTGACCAGCACATCCACCGCCGCAATCCCGACCTGCTTTTGGTTGATCATCACCGGCGAGGATGCCGTCAGGGTATACGCTGAGGTACAGACGTAATCCACATACGGCCCGTGCAGAGACACATTTTCAGTGTCACGGGTATTTTTAAACCATTCGAAGGTACTGAAGTCCAGCCGTTGCTGCGTGGCCTGATCCAGTTCCAGGCAGGAGTTCTGATTTTTTCGGGGGTTTTTAAACCACCACTCCAGAAACCAGTAAGGCTGTTTATCCTCCGGCAGATGATGATGGCAGGCAAACCCCGCGCCAAAACAATACCGGCTTTCGGCAAGCGTGTGTTCAATCACGGGAAACAGGGTTTTCCGTAACTGACTTTCAGGGAGCTTGCGGGGAAAGTGCTCAGCATCTGCCATCACCGAGAGTACGTCAGCCATTCCGGCAGAGAGCGCGGCTGCCGATGCGGTAACCGAACTGAACAGATGTTCAGTTCTTTCAGCGACACAGACTTTAACTTCATCTTCATTTAACATGTTATTCCTGCCGCGTAGCTAGAGCGTTTGTACGCTGAACTTAAACTCGATCAGTCTGGTCGTAAAATGGTCAATCAGTGTGCCGGCCACCTTCGCTGCCAGCAGCTCATCCTGTGCCCGGAAAGCAGCAAGAAGATGGCGATAGTCATCAACAATCTGCCGGTGAAATGCCTCTGACTGATAGAGGATGGTGACCAGTGCTGCCCATTCGGCCTGGATCATCAGCTCCTGATGCGCTATCCGCGCCGACTGGGAATTAGCCGCAATCGTCAGCAAACATCGCATATCAGACTGACAACGGAGTTCCGGACTGTCTGACTGTTCCAGTACGTCGATAAATTCTGTTAATCCCTGCCGATCTTTTTCGGTCATCCGCGTGGCAGCCAGGCGGGTCGCATGACAAAAGATGGCACTGTGCCATTCGCCAAGATCCGACAGATATTCGGTGCTGATATTGTAAAAAGGGTCTTCCGGAGCTGCCTCTTTCTGAACAGAGTCGGCCACAAAACTGCCCCCGTTCCGGCCGCGGGCGGTATAAATCAGCCCCCTGGCGCGCAGAGTATTCAGTGCTTCCCGGATGGTGATATGTGAAACACCCATCATCCTGGCCAGATCAGCCTCATTCGGTAATTGCTCATTCGCTGACAATAAACCGGAAATAATGGCATTTGCCAGTCGTTGTATGATCTGGTCTGAACGACTGGACTGACCGATAGGTGAAAAAATCACAGCATGAGTAATCATAGGCCTCGTGATTTCTTTAGGCAGAGCTCAATTAAGGGGGAAGACAGACGGGTCGTGACAATCTCTCTTTGGCGGTCATAAGACAACACCTCCGGATGAACTGCCCGCGGCTGACGTTCCCCTCTCCCTGTTAATTTCACCATGGCGTCTTTACCGTAGGTTCCGTTCGGGTGAAGTTACCCATTAATTTTATCATTTCTTTCCCCCCTCCACCGGTCTGCTTTCATATAAAAATCGTATGATGCTGTCGCTATAAATTCCCGTTCACGGATGATAAAACATAATAAATATTATGATTAAGGATAGGAAACCGTGCGCAAATTATCGCATTTTATCAATCATGCTTTTACTGCGGAAACGTCCTCTGACTATTTTGAGTTAATCAGCCCGGTCAGCGGCGAGGTCTATGCACTGTCACCTCAGGCCGGTCAGGCAGAGGTGGACGCTGCGTATGATGCTGCGCATGCGGCTTTCCGGATCTGGAAAAAGACGACCCCGTCACAACGCCAGCGGGCATTGCTGCAGCTTGCAGACGCGATAGAAGACAATGCCGATAAGATTATCACTGTGCAGAGCCAGGAAACCGGTCAACTCCGACACTTCATCCGGCAGGAAGAGATTATTGCTTCCTGCGATACTCTCCGCTTCTTTGCCGGTGCAGCCCGCTGTATGGAGGGTAAAAATTCCGGCGAATATTTACCGGACATGAACTCGGTGATCCGCCGCGAGCCGCTGGGCGTGGTCGGCCAGGTCACGCCCTGGAACTATCCGTTTATGATGGCAGTCTGGAAAATAGCCCCTGCGCTGGCAGCCGGAAATACGGTGGTACTGAAACCCAGTGATACCACACCACAGAGCACTCTGCTGCTGGCCGAACTCGCCGCACCGTTCTTCCCGGCCGGGACCATTAATGTCTTACTGGGCAAAGCGGCCACCGGCTCGCGGGTGATTTCATCTCCGCGGGCGGCGCTGGTGTCTATTACCGGCTCGGTACGGGCTGGCCAACAGGTCGCTGCCTCCGCCGCAGAGAACCTGACACGGACACACCTGGAGCTGGGCGGAAAAGCCCCGGTGATCGTCTTCGAAGATACGGATATTCCACAGGCTGTTGAAAAAATCTGTGCTGCCGGCTTTTTCAATGCCGGTCAGGATTGTACTGCGGCCACACGGCTGATTGTCCAGCAGACGATTTATCCCCGCTTCCTGGAGGCGATGAAAGCGCAGATAGGACAGTTACGCTATGGGGCACCGGAAGATACCTCGGCCTTTTATGGCGCGCTGAACAGCAGCAGACAACGTGATCAGGTTCGTGGTTTTATCGAACGCCTGCCCGCCCATGCCCGTATTGAAACCGGTGGGCAGGCCGGTGAGGGACCGGGTTTCTATTTTGAACCCACATTAATTTCCGGGCTCTGCCAGCAGGATGAAGTCATTCAGCAGGAAATTTTCGGTCCGGTGATGACCATTCAGTCATTTACTACCGCAGAAGAAGCCGCCGAAATGGCGAATGAGGTGGAATTCGGGCTGGCGGCCAGCGTGTGGACGCAGGATCTCCGGCTGGCGCACAGGATCAGTCATGAACTGGAGTTTGGCACCGTCTGGATCAATAACCATATCCCGCTTTGTGCCGAAATGCCGCATGGCGGCTTTAAAAAGTCAGGTTACGGCAAGGACTTATCGGCCTACTCCCTGGAAGAATATACCCGTATCAAACACATTATGACCGACATTTCGTGACCCTGGCTGGCCCGCGGATAACGAGGGCCAGACCGGCAGAAACAACGGGCTTCACCGCCGGCAAAGGACCGGCGACCTTCATCCGGTAGCCTCCCACCGGACGGGCACGCACGCAGGCGACAGGGGCGGGATCCTTCCCGTCACTGCTCACAGCATAACGGTCAGAATTGATAAGAAAGCCTGACCGACGCGCTGCGCGGGGCACCACTCTTTACAGTACAAATCCGTAGTGAGAACCATCCGGCAATTCAACATCCAGGCGCAGTTTTCCCCCGGTGGCTTCGATATAACGTTTAAGCGTGGACAGTTTCAGATCGCGTCCCGGTTTTTCCATACCGGCAACAGTCGGTTGTTTGATGCCCAGCGCCTTCGCCATTTCGACCTGCGTTTTCTGTACTTTCTCACGCAGTTCGACAAGGTGAATATTCAGCAGGATGTCCGTTGCCATTGCCTGAGCTTCGGCCACGACTTCAGGTTTTTCATCCGCAATAAGCTGCTCCAGCGTTCTGCCCATCGCGTTACTCCTTCTCTCTCATTGTGTTCAACCAGATGGTGAATTCCCGATCTGCGACCGGGAGCATCTCATCGTAAAAACGTTTGTCATTGCCAACTTTATTTCCGGCACAAAGTACGATGCCGGCACGGGCCGGATCAAAAGCGAAAAATGCCCGTATGGGCTCCCCCCGGCTCTGAATGCGTAACTCTTTCATGTTGCTATAGCGAGAGCCTCTGAGCGTATCGGCATAAGGTCGGGACAAACCCGGCCCCTTTTCCCTCAGCACCAACAGGGCTGCAAGCACGCAAGCCCGGTCGGTATCATTGAGCGAGGAATACCAGTGATCAAACCTATCCGTTGTTTTAATCGTCCACACAATCCCTCCTGCGTAATATAGCCAATGACCTATATAGGTGTAAAGCTATAATGACAATAATAAAGTGATAGAAAGAGGGATTCATGTATCGTTATGGCAAGGCTGGGGGAGGTCTTCGGGTATCTCTGTGAATATCCTGCACGGTATTCAGTATTTTGAGATCTGTACCGAAAAATCAGTTCAGGAATTGATGTCATTTGGTAAATAGTCTTCACTGCCACGTCATCTGCGAATGGCAAAGGTATTCCCGGTAACGGCAAAACCCGCCGGGTTGCAGGCTGCCTGTAAAGCAAAGAGTCCCCCTGAGGAGAATTTGTTGCCCGGAGAACATCATGCGAATGTGAGTGGCGGTGAAAAAACTGTTTTAAGCAATAGCCCTACCGAAAACCCGCTGACTGATTTCGTCACGACCCGGAACGTCAGAACGGTATTTGATATACCTCTTTAGCCTGGTCAGGCGGTACAGCAGACAGAGTGACTGTACCTTCTGATCTCTGATTTATGCGGGCATGGATGTCTGAAAGAGGCCGTTTTCCCCGAATCAGAATCCTTTATTTTTAATGTTCCATCTTTTTCCTGAATTATGTTCTCAGACACCCGATACCCGTGATGGTTACAGGTCAGTCAAACCTGTGCAAATTTGCCTGATTCATACAGCCTGATGCTTTATCTTTTATGATATTTACTGCTGTCTCTCATGCGTGCTGAATCTTCCGCTTATCAATTGCCAGAGGTTCTGTGGGTAGAAACCTGTGGATTTTAACCACTGCTGACGGCTCTGAACCCCGTAAGGTATCGGGTAGCCGTCAGCTCAATCACCGCGATTTCCGATAGATTGAACACATGTCAACCCATGCCATTGTCCCTCCGGCCCGGATCTTTTTTCACCGGTCAGAACTGATAAGAAAGGCTGACCGACGCGATCCGCGGGGCACCATACACATAATTGTTCAGGTAACTGTAATAGGTCCGGTTAAACAGGTTGTTGATATTTGCCTGTACCGAGACCTGATGTGTTAACTGATAGCGGGCAAACAGACTCGCCAGCGGATAACTGCTCTGATACACCCGTACGGTCTCACCGTCCGCACCGGTCACATCGTCAAAGATGCGGTTTTGCCAGTTAACGCCTCCGCCGAGGGTTAAATCAGGTAACGCCGGCACCTGGTAGCGGGCAAAGAGTTTCAGGGACGTCTGTGGTTGCTCCGGGTTAAAACGCCCTTCAGCATCGCGTGCCACATAACGGGTCGCGCCAAACGTCATTTCCAGATTATCCGTGACCGCACCGTTAAGCTCAAACTCAACCCCTTTGCTGACGGCGCCTTTAACCGCAGTGTAAGCCTGTTCGGTGCTGTTATTGACGTAGACCCCGTTCTCTTCCTGACCGACATTGTTCTGTTCTATGCGGAATACCGCGAAGGTCGCCGTCAGCCGGCCATTCAGCCAGTCAGATTTCAGACCCGTTTCATAACTTTTGCCGGTCACCGGAGCCAGTGTCTGACCGGACCCCGTCCGGTAAGTCTGTGGCAGGAAGATGGAGGTATAACTGGCGTAAGCCGACAGCGCATCGTTGATGTCATAGACCAGGCCGGCATACGGGGTAATATTATTTTTCGCCATATTCCCGCTGGTTCCGTCGGTGCTCCACTGGGTATAACGCGCACCCGCGATCAGTGTCAACGGGTCAGCCAGTGAGAATCGTGCCGCCGTATAGGCCGATTTCTGCCGGACAATATCATTAGCATTCACATACCAGCTTTGCCATTCAGGCTCGCCAATATTCCCGCTCCAGTGATTATCAAACACCCCCATATCGGCAGCTGAGATATCATAGTTATCCGCATCCGTAATGCCGTCCTGACTGTAAGTGGCATTATGCTGACGGCTATAGCTGATCCCTGCCATTAACTGATGCTCACGCCCCAGCAGACTGAACGGTCCACTGGCATAGGTATCGACCGAGTCCAGGGAACGGTGTCCGCGATCCTTACTACCAAACCCGGTCGAACCTTCCCCTGTATCCTCATCCGGGTAGGTCATCACATCCAGCAGTTTGTCATTAAAGGTACTGATCGCATGTGTGCCGTTGATACGGTATATCCAGCCGTTATCAAAATGATGCACCAGATTGGCTAACAGCTTGTGCGAGTTGGTGTTATAACGCGTCCAGTCAGCGGCAGAGTTGAGACTACGGCGATAATGCGTTAAGTCACCGTTGCTGTAGAAATCCGGCAAGCCCCCCCAGGTCGGGTTACCGGTTTCGGTATCATTATAATCATAGCCCAGCGAGAGCGTTGTCCGTTCACTGAGGTCAGCCTCTGCCACGCCGTAAAAGAACTTACTGGTTTTATGATAGCGGTCGAGCCAGCTGTCCTGATCCTGATAGCCCGTCACCACCCTGCCACGCAGTGAGCCGGACGCATTCAGAGGCCCGGAAAGATCCGCCACATAACGCTGATTATTCCGGGTGCCATAACTGGCGGTCAGATTTCCGGTGAAGGTTTTGCTGTCGGCTTGTTTACGGACCATATTGACCGAGGCGGCGGGATTTCCGGCTCCGGTCATCAGACCCGTGGCCCCCCGTACTACCTCGATTCTGTCGTAAATCGCCGTGTCTGAAGCGGCATCACCAAAGTTCCAGTCATCATTCACCGAGGTGGGGATATCATCGAAGGTAAAACTGCTGATTTTAAAGCCTCGCGAGTAATAATCTGAACGTTCACTGTCCACCAGATCCGCCGAAACACCGGTGGTGTTGGCCAGAACCTGGCCGATGGATTGCAGATCCTGATCCTTCATTCTTGCCTGAGTGATCACGCTGAGTGACTGGGGGACATCCCGCGGTGTCATCAGCATCTTTGTGCCGGCACGGGTGGTCTGTACCGTATAATCAGTTTTCTTCGCACTACCGGCGGCCGCGGGATTTCCGGTGACCACCAGGTCGGACGTATTGCCTTCCGTGGCCGGTGTGGCAGGGCTTTCTGCAGCCTGCACAGTCAGTGATGTAAGGCAACACTGAACAGCAATGGCCAGTAATGAGACACGAAACGTACGACGGTGAAGCGGCAGAATGCTGTCTCCTGCCACTGTATGATGATTGCAAGACATGTTATCCCCTGACAAAGATGAATGACGGACGTTGTTATAATGCTGACCCGGTGGCAGAAGCCCCTCATCTGCCACCGGACAAAGAATGATAAGGATAATGATAATTATTTCTTTTCAGGAAATATTAAAAAGTTGTATTTCTAAATATAACAATTTGTGTACGAGTAATAAAAACCGCAGGCATTTTTATCTATCCTTTTGATCAAGAAGCATTCTTTAAACTTAGGCCCGGTAAAACGCTGAGCCGGTAGTGATTATTCCTCACTCCTGTTTCCCGCCGTCTCCAGAAGCAGAGTAAGATTTACTTCCCAATAGTTAATGCGTATGCTTCTCATTCTTTTTACTAATTCGATAATAAAAGTCAGCGCTAAGCGCTGCCTATCCCCCTTCCGGAGCTAAGAATGAGACCATTATTCAGCGCGCGTAACGCTGCACTGGCTGTTGCTATTGCCACGACCTTCGGCCTGACTGCCTGCCAGGCCCCCGCCGGTAAAGTACAAGCACCGGCCGTGAGCGCCACGGAAAAAGCGCCGGTCGATCAGTCACTGACTCACCGTGAATTAGGCGACGGGCTGTATGAAATGGCCTATTCGCAGGACGCGGGTGTTCTGTATGTCGCCAGTGCGCAAAGCTTTAAAAATGTGAACGGTGGCGTGCTGTACCGCCTTGATCCCCGCACGCTGAACGTGATCGGCGAAACTCACACCGATCTGAAAAACTTCGGCATGGCGACCGATGCGCAAGGCAAGGTGTTTTACACCACAAATACGCTGGATGGCGGAGTCTCAAAAGTCGATGCACAGACCGGTAAGGTGCTGCAGCGCCTGATGTTCGGGGGTAAAGATAAAGACGGTGATGCCGTGGGCGCACGTGAAATCTTATGGCACGGCAATGAGTTATACGTAGGGGCGGTAGCCGATCCGGGCTTTATCTCCGTCGTGGATACCGGGACTTTCCGCCTGAAGACCCGAATCAAAAATGCCGGTAAATGGGTCACCGGGATCATTTATTCACCGCTGACGGACAAAATCTATGCCGCCAATGGTGGCGGTGAAATCCTGGTCATTAATCCTCACAGCCATAAAATCGAAAAACGCCTGACGGCGGGAGATGGCAAAGCGTATTTGTTCCTGAATATGGCTGAAGATCCTGCCACAGGACGCCTGTTTGTCACCGATGATTCAAAACAAAAAACGACTCTGGTCTTTGATGAACATACCGGTAAGGTGATTAAACGTCTGCCGGGAGATGCCCTGGGTATCAAATTCAATGCAAAACGCAACGAGGTCTATATCAGCCAGCGTGAATCGAAGAAAGTGCTGGTACTGGACGGCACCACGTATGCCGTAAAACATCACTGGTCGTTTAGCAGTCACCCGAACAGTCTGCTGGTTTCTCCGGACGGTAATACCCTGTATGTCACCGTGAAGCAGGACTTCAATAAAGATATGTCGACCAAAGGCCCTGACAGCATTGTACGCATATCCCTGAACTGAGTCCGTCAGTCCAAGGGAATATAAGATAACCCGCCTTTCCGGCAGGCCGGCCTGGTCTGCCGTTATTATCCGATACCTCTGCACCTTAACAGGCTTTTCTGTCCCCGAAGAGAGGCCGGTATACCCTTTAAAATCATAAGGGTAATCGCCTGAAAAAACAGAAAAAATGTGACCTATAGCACCAATAGAGCGTGCCATCTGGAATATTTGGTCATCTTTGCTTATAAATCACTTAAGAAAAGAGTAATGACAACCCGGGGAAAAATACCCCTCCGGACTGAGGCAGTACGCCAGCCCGGCTAACAGAAGGTACGCTTTATGCCATTTTCAACCATTAATCCTTACACCGGTGAAACAGTCAAAACATTTGCGGACGCAACCGACAGCGACATCGCTGCCGCAATCACCCGCGCCGATGAAACCTTTAAACAATGGCGTGAACTCTCCATCACAGAACGCGTGCCCGTCTTACAGAAAGCCGCAGATATCCTGCGAGAGAAGAAAACGACATTCGCCAAAATCATCACTTTGGAAATGGGTAAAATTCTTGCTGAAGCTGAAGCCGAAGTGGAATTATCTGCTGCTATTTTCGAATATTACGTTAAAAATGCCGGCAAACTGTTGGCGGATGAGCCGCTGCCGGTCGCTGACCCGGCGGAAGGTAAAGCCGTGCTGGTCCACCAGCCTCTGGGGGTGATCCTGGCCATCGAACCCTGGAACTTCCCGTTCTATCAGATTGCCCGAATTCTGGCGCCACAGCTGGCCGCCGGTAATACATTGCTGCTGAAACATGCCTCCAACGTACCTCAGTGTGCCGAAGCCTTTCAGCAACTGATGCTGGATGCCGGGTTGCCTGCCGGCGGATTCACCAATCTGTTCCTGCCCCACAATAAAATTGAGGATGTGCTGAAGGATCCGCGCGTGCACGGCGTGGCCCTGACCGGGTCAGAAAAAGCCGGGGCCAGCGTGGCGCAGACAGCGGCAAAATATCTGAAAAAATCCACCCTGGAGCTGGGCGGTACGGATGCCTTTGTGGTACTGGCCGATGCGGAACTGGATAAGACCGTCAAATGGGCAGTGTTCGGACGTCACTGGAATGCCGGTCAGGTGTGTGTGTCATCCAAACGGATGATCATCAACGAAAAAATTTATGACACCTTCCTGGAAAAATACACAGCCGGTGTCGCTGCACTGAAAGCCGGTGACCCGATGGACAGCAGCACGCAACTGGCCCCTCTTTCATCGCAGCGGGCTGCGGATGGCGTGCGGAAACAGATTGAAAATGCCGTGAAACACGGCGCGACCGCCACTGAAGTCGGTGAGAAAGTACCGCAGCAAGGCGCTTTTGTTCAGCCGACAATACTGACCAACGTGACACCGGATAACCCCGCCTGGTATGAAGAGTTCTTTGGCCCGGTATCAATGATTATTAAAGCTAAAGACGACGAAGATGCTGTGCGTATTGCCAACGACTCGCACTTCGGACTGGGAGGCTCAATATTTACGGCCGATACCCGCTACGGATATGCACTGGCTAAAAAAATCACTACCGGAATGGTCTTTATCAACCACCCGACCATGGTTAAAGCCGATCTGCCGTTCGGCGGCGTGAAACGCTCAGGGTATGGCCGTGAATTACTCGGCCTGGGACTAAAAGAGTTTGTTAACCATAAACTGATCGATGTGGTGGATATTGATGCACCGTTCTGACCGGCGGGTACGCTGACAGGTAAACTTCCGACTCCCGGCCAGACCGGGAGTTTTCATATTTAGCGGCATATTTTTTCTCCGAACTGTTTCTTTTTTCGCAGGTTTGTCTCTTTTATCGTCAAACAGAGACCCCGGACGAAAAACATCTTTGACAACCCTGCACTGCCTCGTTATTATTCGCCCCGTCTTCACGACGATTCCTCTGTAGTTCAGTCGGTAGAACGGCGGACTGTTAATCCGTATGTCACTGGTTCGAGTCCAGTCAGAGGAGCCATATTTAAGAAACCCGCTTAAGGAAACTTAAGCGGGTTTTTTGCTTTTATCCGTTGGTTATCCCTTTCTTCAGGTTCACCCTCGTTCAGTAAAAACGGTAATCCTCCCGAAAAACCGGTGT